>LNFM01003510.1_pt1 | contig 140491 bp, 131 predicted proteins | sample 596031 | NCBI WGS metagenome assembly LNFM01 (sample SAMN04254537, study PRJNA301005) | activated carbon metagenome | isolation source: dual media filters at the Ann Arbor, Michigan drinking water treatment plant | place: USA: Ann Arbor
ACGAGGTGCCCATCCTGGTGGAGCGCGACCTCATCCTGTACGAGTCGCACATCATCAACGAGTACATCGACGAGCGCTTCCCGCACCCGCAGCTGATGCCCGGCGACCCCGTGGCGCGTGCGCGCGTGCGGCTGTTCCTCTTCAACTTCGAGAAGGAACTGTTCAGCAACGTCAACCTGCTCGAAGGCCGCGGCGTCAAGGCCACCGAGAAGCAGCTGGAGAAGGCCCGCGACCAGATCCGCGACCGCCTGACGCAGCTGGCGCCGATCTTCCTGAAGAACAAGTACATGCTGGGCGACGACTTCAGCATGCTCGATGTCGCCATCGCGCCGCTGCTGTGGCGCCTGGACTATTACGGCATCGACCTCAGCAAGAACGCCGTGCCGCTGCTGAAGTACGCCGAGCGCATCTTCTCGCGCCCGGCCTACATCGAGGCGCTGACGCCGTCTGAAAAGGTCATGCGCAAGTAAGCCCGCATGGTGAGCTCCTTGGACAACCAGGGCACCTCGACGCGCCCGTACCTGCTGCGGGCGCTGCACGACTGGTGCACCGACAACGGCTTCACGCCGTACGTGGCCGTGCACGTGGGTCCGGGTGTGCAGGTGCCGATGGAGTACGTGAAGAACAGCGAGATCGTGCTCAACGTCAGCTTCGAGGCCACTTCCGGGCTGAAGCTGGGCAACGAGTTCATCGAGTTCAGTGCCCGCTTCGGCGGTGCCACCCGCGCGATCCAGGTGCCCATCGACCACGTGGTGGCCATCTACGCCCGGGAGAACGGACAGGGCATGGCCTTCCCGGTGCCGACGGAGTCCGGCGTGCTGCCGCCCCCCACGAGCGCGGCCGAACCGCAGGCTCTGCGCGGCTTGCGCCTGGCCACTTCGGAGCCCGAGGCGCCCGCCGAACCGGCGCCCGCGCCAATGAGCGACGCACCACCCGACGACACCCCCGACCCGACGCAGCCGCCCCCCGGCGCGCGTCCCTCGCTGAAGCGCATCAAGTAACAACCCGCCGCGTTCTGCCTCGGCACGACTCCTACAATTAACGCAGCGGTGGGGGAAGCTTCCGTCGCGAGCGGTCCGGGCCCGGGTCGAGCAGCGGAGCCGTACACCCGTACGGCCAGCAGCGCAGGCCCTGGACCAGATCGCGCAGCAGGAAGATGCCCCGCCGATGCGCCGGCTTAGCTCAGTTGGTAGAGCACCCGCCTTGTAAGCGGAAGGTCTTCGGTTCGATTCCGAAAGCCGGCACCAGATCGTTCCGATCGCTGCCCGTCACCGGCTGCTGGCCATCACCTTGATCTTGATCGGCGTGTCACCGTGGCCGGCGGTCAGCAGCGCGGCCTGCAGCGCGGGCACCATCTGGCGCAGCTTGGCGGCGACCGCGGCGTTGTGGACCAGCAGCACCCAGGCCGTCTCGTCCAGCGGCCCGGGGCTGATGGCGCTGCGCATCGCGGCCGGCAGCAGCGGACCGATGCTCGCCAGCCGGGCCTGTGATTCCCGCAGGCGCTTGAGCAGCAGGCCGAGCGGCTCGCTGCGCCCCAGCGCGGCTGCCAGCGGGACGTTGTAGGGTGGGGTCGACGCCATGAACGGAGTCTAGCGATGCAGGTCCTGATCACGCACGGCAGCCTGGCCCGCACGCGGGTGCTGCAGTTCCAGCGCTGGCAGCTCCTGCTGGCGGTGGCGGGGCTGGCGGTGCTGCTGATGGCGGCGTCGGGCGCTGTGTATCACTTCGTGTTCGTGAAGGCGGCGCGCGAGGGCTGGCCGATCGTCAACGCGCTGGTGCACCTGGTGGTGCGCGACGAGATCGCCCAGCGCGACCGCTTCATGCGCGACAACCTCGACGCCATGGCCCAGAAGGTCGGCGAGATGCAGGCCAAGCTCGTCAAGCTCGAAGCCATGGGCGAGCGCGTCTCCGGGCTGGCCGGCATGAAGGCCGAGGAACTCAAGCCGCTGCAGCGCGGCGCCGGCGCAGGCGCCGCAGGCCAGGGCAGGGGCGGCCCCTACGTGCCGGCAGCGAACCCTTCGCTCGAACAACTGCAGGCGCTGGTCAGCAGCCTGGACGAGGCGGCCGACCTGAACACCGACCTGCTCACCTACGTCGAGTCGCGCCTGCAGGAAAGCCGCCTGAATGCGCTGATGGTGCCGAGCGCCCTGCCGGTGGACGGGGCCGTGGGCTCGGGCTTCGGCTTCCGGCCCGACCCGTTCAACGGCCGTGCTGCACTGCACACCGGGCTCGACTTCCCGGCGCCCCCGGGCACCCCGATCAAGGCCGCGGCCGGTGGCATCGTGGTCACGCGCGAATGGCATGCGGCCTACGGACACCTGCTGGAGATCGACCACGGCAACGGCCTGCTGACGCGCTACGCGCACTGCGCCAGCATCGAGGTGGAGATCGGTGCGCTCGTCAAGCGCGGCCAGCAGGTGGCCAGGGTCGGCAACACCGGCCGCTCGACCGGGCCGCATCTGCACTTCGAGGTGCTGGTGAACGGCGCACCGCAGGACCCGGCGCGCTTTCTGGCCGCCAGCCTGACGCCGCGCGTGGGTTTTGCGACCCCGCCCAGGCGCTGAGCGCTGCGCGCCGGGCCTCGCTGGCCAGGGCCGGGCCAGCCCGGTTGGCCGGGGCGCCGATGCTAAACTCGATCGCTTTTGTCCGGGGCGACTGCGCTGGTTCGGCTGACCGTGCCGAGCAACGCGCCAGACACCCCGGGGCCGCCAGACACCGCACCCCAGGGTGCTTGCAAGCCGGCGCGCCGCCCCCAGTTCTGCCCAGTGGGCCGCGCGCATCGCGTGCCACCCTCGCCCCTGCGGGCGCGGTGCCGAAGGCGCCGCCCCTTCGATCCACCCAGCCCCGACGCCGCATGTTCCCCAAGATCCTGACCCAGCTTTTCGGCAGCCGGAACGACCGCCTCCTCAAGACCTACCGGCGCACGGTGGAGCAGATCAACGCGCTGGAGCCGCAGCTCGAGAAGCTGTCCGACACCGAGCTGCGCGCCAAGACCGATGAGTTCCGGCAGCGCGTGGCCCAGGGTGCATCGCTCGACGACATGCTGACCGAGGCCTTTGCCGTGGTGCGCGAGGGCAGCAAGCGCGTGCTGAAGATGCGCCACTTCGACGTGCAGCTGCAGGGCGGCATGGCGCTGCACCAGGGCAAGATCGCCGAGATGCGCACCGGCGAAGGCAAGACGCTGATGGCCACGCTGCCGGTGTACCTGAACGCGCTGGCCGGCAAGGGCGTGCACGTGGTCACCGTCAACGACTACCTGGCCCGGCGCGACGCCGAGTGGATGGGGCGGCTGTACAGCTTCCTGGGGCTGACGGTGGGCATCAACGTGCCCGGCATGGGGCGCGAGGAAAAGCAGGCCGCCTACATCGCCGATGTCACCTACGGCACCAACAACGAATTCGGCTTCGACTACCTGCGCGACAACATGGTGCAGGACGTGCGTGACCGCGTCGCCCGCGGGCTGTACTACGCCATCGTCGACGAGGTCGACTCGATCTTGATCGACGAGGCGCGCACGCCGCTGATCATCAGCGGCCAGGCCGAAGACCACACCGAGATGTACGTGCGCATCAACGCCATCGTCCCGGCGCTGAAGAAGCAGATCGGCGAGGCCGACCCGCGCACCGGCGAAGGCGTCATCGAGGCGGGCGACTTCACGATGGACGAGAAGACGCACCAGGTCTTTCTCACCGAATCGGGCCACGAGAAGGCCGAGCAGCTGCTGACTGAAGCCGGCCTGCTGGCCGAAGGCGCAAGCCTGTACGACCCCGCCAACATCGCGCTGATGCACCACGTGTACGCGGCCTTGCGCGCGCACAACCTCTACAACCGCGACCAGCACTATGTGGTGCAGGACGGCGAGGTCATCATCGTCGACGAGTTCACCGGTCGCCTGATGACGGGCCGCCGCTGGAGCGACGGCCTGCACCAGGCCGTGGAAGCCAAGGAAGGCGTGCCGATCCAGAGCGAGAACCAGACGCTGGCCTCGGTCACTTTCCAGAACTACTTCCGCATGTACGGCAAGCTCTCGGGCATGACCGGCACGGCCGACACCGAGGCCTACGAATTCCAGGAGATCTACGGCCTGGAGACGATGGTGATCCCGCCCAACCGGCCCACCATCCGCAAGGACGACAACGACCTCATCTACAAGACGGCAAAGGAAAAGTACGACGCCGTCACCAACGACATCCGCGACTGCCACGAGCGTGGTCAGCCGGTGCTGGTGGGCACGACGAGCATCGAGAACTCCGAGCTCATCTCCGAGCTGCTGAAGAAGGCCCAGCTGCCGCACCAGGTGCTGAACGCCAAGCAGCACGCCAAGGAGGCCGAGATCGTGGCCCAGGCCGGCCGGCCCGGCGTCATCACCATCGCCACCAACATGGCCGGCCGTGGCACCGACATCGTGCTGGGCGGCAACGTCGAGAAGCAGATCCAGTTCCTGGAAGCCGACGCCAGCCTGTCCGACGCCGACAAGCAGGCCCGCGCGCAGACGCTGAAGGACGAGTGGCAGGCGCTGCATGACCAGGTCAAGGCCGCCGGCGGCCTGCGCATCGTGGCGACCGAGCGCCACGAGAGCCGCCGCATCGACAACCAGCTGCGCGGCCGCTCCGGCCGCCAGGGCGACCCGGGTGCCAGCCGCTTCTACCTGAGCCTGGACGACTCGCTGATGCGCATCTTCGCGGGTGACCGCGTGCGCGCGATCATGGACCGCCTGAAGATGCCCGAGGGCGAGGCCATCGAGGCCGGCATCGTCAACCGCAGCATCGAGAGCGCGCAGCGCAAGGTCGAGGCGCGCAACTTCGACGTGCGCAAGCAGCTGCTGGAGTACGACGACGTCGCCAACGACCAGCGCAAGGTCATCTACCAGCAGCGCAACGAGATCCTCGAGGCCGAGAGCCTGGACGGGCAGATCAACAACCTGCGCAAGAGCACCATGGAAGAGGTGGTGCGCACCCACGTGCCGGCCGGCACGCTGGAGGAGCAGTGGGACCTGCCCGCGCTGGAGCGCGTGCTGCGCGACGAGTGGCAGCTCGAGGTGGCGCTGCAGGCGATGGTGGAGAAGAGCGACTCCATCACCGACGAGGACATCGTCGAGAAGGTCGTGGCCGCGGCCGACGAAGCCTTCAAGGCCAAGCTCGAACTGGTGGGCGCGGAGCAGTTCACGCCCTTCATGCGCATGGTGCTGCTGCAGAGCATCGACAGCCACTGGCGCGAGCATCTGGCGGCACTGGACTACCTGCGCCAGGGCATCCACCTGCGCGGCTATGCGCAGAAGAACCCGAAGCAGGAATACAAGCGCGAGGCCTTCGAGCTCTTCAGCCAGTTGCTCGACGTGGTGAAGATGGAAGTCACGCGCACGCTGATGACGGTGCGCGTGCAGTCGCAGGAGCAGGTGAGACAGGCCGCGCTGGCGCTGGAGGAGCAGGCCGCGCAGTTCAGCAACGTGACCTACACCGCGCCCACCGAGGACGGCGGCGTCAGCCAGGTCGCCGACACCGGGCTGCTGGGCGAGGCGCCGGTGCCCAAGGTCGGGCGCAACGACCCGTGCCCTTGTGGCAGCGGGAAGAAGTACAAGTCCTGCCACGGCAAGCTGGCCTGATCCCGCGCCAGGCCGCCCTGTAATCGCAAGCGCCGGCCCCCGCCTTGGGGCGCCCGGCCCCTTGTCCGTGCGTGCTTGCCTCGCACTGCACCACCCTGATCGAAAGCCCATCCACTGGATCAGGGTTAGCCACGCCCCCTGCTCGTGGGGTGCTGGCCGCCACGAGTTCACTGGCTGCGCGACAGTCTAGGTTCAGTCGCGGGCATCGATCTTGCGACTTCGTTTCACCGCCTCTCCACTGGTCTCGGTCCTCACACGGCCGTGTCTTGCCACTGACACAAGGATTCGATCTTCATGAAGCTGTCCACCCTGAACCGTGCGCTGGCCTCGGTGCTCTTGTGCACCGCCGCTGCTCTTCCCGCCCATGCGGGCGTCGTCGACTTTGAGGACATTGCGCCGACTGCTTTCCAGGCTTCTTCGATCACGTCTGGGGAGGCGAGTTTCGCTTCCAACGGCAGCTTCGGGTTCTCCGGTGTTGACAGTGGCACGTCGTTCGTCTTTAGCAACGCGCCTGCCAACGCGCAGGGTCAGTTCCTGTTTGCGCTGAACAACGACACCATCACGATGACGACCGGTTCCTCCGGTTTCCGGCTCGTCGGTTTCGACGCTGCCTTCATCGCCCCGCTGGGAAGTATTGGCGAGGAGGGGGTGCCTGTCGGCCAATTGCGGCTTGACGCCATGCTGCTGGGCGGGGGGTCACTGTGGACTCAGTTCGACTTGGCCGGCGCCGATGCCGATGGCAACTTCAATTTCTCCACGTTCGGCTCACTGTTCGACGGCGCGCTGCTGAGCTCCGTGACGTTCTCGGCCTGCGTGTTCCAGGCCAACAACAGTTGTGCATTCGATGCGCTCGACCTGCCGGCCCAGTTTGCCCTGGACAACCTGCGGGTGCCCGAGCCCGGCTCCGCTGCGCTCGCGTTGGCTGCCCTCGGCCTGCTGGGCGTAAGCCGCCGCCGCAAGTCCGTCTGATCCGATCACCTACAAAAATTCAGGAGTGCTCATGACGAGAATCCCCTTGGCCCTTGGGTTGGCACTGACCACCCTGGCCCTGTCGGCCGGAGCGCAGAGCGCCGCCCGCAAGCCCTACATCGTGCAATTGCTCGACGCGCCGGTCGCCACCTACAACGGCAGCATCCCGGGCTATACCGCCACGCGCGCGCCCACGGGCACGCGCCTCAATGTGACCTCGGCCGACGTGCAGGCCTACACGCAGTACCTGAATCAGAAGCAGGCTGCGGTCATTGGCACGGTCAACCCAGCATCGGTGACTTACCGCTACAGCACGCTGCTCAACGGCTTTGCCGCGATGCTCACCGATGCGGAACTGGCCAAGTTGGTGGCCAACCCCGGCGTGCGCTCGGTCACCGTCGACACGCCGATGCCGATGGACACCAGCTTCACGCCCACGTTCCTGGGTCTGCCCAGCGGCGTGTGGTCGCGCAGCGACGCGAACGGCCGTGCCATCAAGGGCGAAGGCGTGATCATCGGGCACCTGGACGGCGGCGTCTGGCCCGAAAACCCGTCGTTCTCGGACAAGGTCGATGCCCAGGGCAAGCCGATCGCCTCCCACCTGTCCGGCACAGTGGTCTATGAGCCGCTGCCGGCTGGTCGCTGGCGCGGCACCTGTGAAAGCGGCCTGGGGTTCAACGCGTCCCACTGCAACAACAAGCTGATCGGCGCCCGCTTCTTCAACACCACGTGGAAGCTGGCTGTCAGCCTGGGCGTGACGCGGACCTGGTCGCGTGACTACCTGGATTCGCCGCGTGATGCCGATGGCCACGGCACCCACACCCTGAGCACGGCCGGCGGCAACGAGGGCGTGACCGCCGTCGTGGCGGGCTCGCCGTTCACCATTTCCGGCGTCGCCCCACGCGCCCGGGTGGCCGCCTACAAGGTGTGCTACGTGCCCGCCGATGCGAACGACGTGCCGGCGCAGGGTTCGTGCTACCAGGCCGACAGCGTCGCTGCGGCAGAAGCTGCCGTGCGCGATGGTGTCGACGTCATCAACTTCTCGGTCGGCGGCAGTCGCACCTCCTTCGTCGATGCGGTTTCTACGGCCTTTGCGAACGCGTCGTTCGCCGGGGTGTTCGTGGCCACGTCGGCCGGTAACAGCAACGTCTTCCCGGGCAATGCCACCACCGTTGCCCACGTCGGGCCCTGGACGATGACCGTCGGCAACTCGACCCATGGTCGTAGCACCGAAGCCTTGGTTACCCTGGGCTCGGGTGCCGTGGCGCAAGGTGCGTCGTTCCAGACACAGGGCGTGCCGACCAGCAGTCTGATCTGGGCGCGTGATGCGGGCTTCGGCGCTGCAGCCGGGGCGGGCACGAACCAGGCCCATTGCTTGGGGGCTGCCGATGGGGTGGCGCCTCTGCTCAACCCGACGCTGGTGGCCGGCAAGATCCTGGTCTGCGACCGGGGTGGCAACGTGCTGGTCAACAAGGTGGCCAATGCCAGGGCCGCCGGGGCGATCGGGGTGATCATCCTGAATCGTCCGGCTGAAGGTGCGGTCGCGGCCTCTAGCAACACCACGCCGCTGATCGTGGCAGTGCTGCCCACCGTGCACCTGGCGGCGTCGGCCTTCACGGCCGTGACCACCGAGGCCCGCCGGGCTGGCGGTGCCGCCGCCTTCGGCGGTTCGTTCAGCGTTGCAGGCGTGCCTGCCCCGGTGATGTCCGATTCGTCTTCCCGCGGCCCCAATACCGTCGACACGAACCTGCTCAAGCCTGAGATCACCGGCCCGGGCACGGACATCATCGCGGCCTACACCAACACTGACATCACTGCCGCGCAACGCCAGGCCATCATCGACGGCACCCTCGTCCCGGGGCCGGGCGCCAACATGATCTCGGGCACGTCGATGTCGGCGCCGCACGTGGCCGGCGCTGCAGCGCTGCTGAAGCAGGCCAATCCCGGTTGGTCGCCTTATGCCATCAAGTCGGCTCTGATGACGAGCTCGCAGCAGTCCGTGAAGCTGGCCAACGGGACGGTCGATCCGAACCGTTGGGGCTTCGGTGCGGGCCACATGGACCCGACCGTGGCGCTGGACACCAAGGTGGTCTATGACCAATCGGTCGCTGATCACATCGCGTACTACAACCGCGCCATCAACGGCCGGCAGCTGAACATCGCCTCGCTCACGCACGCCAACGTCGTGGGTACCGGTACGCTGACCCGCACGCTGACCAACAAGGGCTCCGCTGCCGTGACCTACGCCGCCTCGGCCAGCCTGCCCGGCTTCGAGGTGACCGTCAGCCCTGCGGCCCTGACCATCCCCGCGGGTGGCACGGCGAGCTTCACGGTGTCGATGCGCCGCACGACTGCGCCGATTGAACAGTGGTCGTTCGGCACGCTGGCGTGGACGGGGTCGGGTCTGCCGACGGTGCGCAGCCCGTTGTCGGCCAAGCCTTCGAGCTTCGTCGGTTTGGACACCGTCAGCGACACGCGTGCCACGGGCACCAAGGTGTACACCGTGGGCTTCGGTTATGACGGTTCGCTGATCACCACGCCGATCGGGCTGGTACCCGCGACCACCGCCACCAACCGCATCGCCACGAACGTGCGCCAGTGCTACGCGATCACCGTGCCGACCGGGACTAAGGTGCTGCGCGCCCAGCTCTTCGACGCCGACACCGAGGGCGGATCGGCCAGTGACCTCGACTTGGCGGTGCTTCGCGGCACCACCTCGGTGGGCACGTCGGGCGGAGGGACTTCCGACGAGCTGGTGTCGCTGACCAACCCGGTCGCGGGTGGTTACAGCGTCTGCGTGGACGGTTATGCGCCGGCCAACGGTTCGGCCGCTTACCGTGTCTCCATCTGGCTGGTGGGCGCCACGGGCCCTGGGACGCTGAAGGCCTTCGGCCCGAGCCGCGTCGTGACGGGCGGTGTCGCCTCGATCGGTCTGAGCTGGAGCGTCCCGACCGATGCCCGTTATCTGGGCCTGGTCGAATTCCGGTCCGTGGTCGGCGGCGCTCCGATCGGTGCAACGCAAGTGATCGTCAATGCCGTCGGCGCGACGAGCTTTGCGCCGGTGATTGCCGACAAGCCGGTGAACATCGAGTAAGTTCGACCGCAAGGACGGGCATGGCGCGTCCTTGCGCTCAGCATCAAGAAAATGGGCCTCAAGGGGCCCATTTTTGATTTCTGACCGAGGCGAATGTGGCGGCGTCAGGGTGAAGGCATGAGGCGAGCTTCCATCCGATCGGTCGCCAGTTCAGGCTTGCTGCAGAGCTCTTAGACTCGCCGGGTCGACAAACCCTCTCCCCACCATGCCTGTCAATCTGCTTCCTCCGGACCCTGCCTCGCTGTTGTCGGTTCCCGGCGTCCGCATCGGCACCGCCATGGCCGGCGTGCGCAAACCGAACCGCCGCGACGTGGTGGTGTTCGCGCTCGACGAAGGCGCAGCCGTCGCAGGCGTGTTCACCACCAACCGCTTTTGCGCCGCGCCGGTGCAGGTGAGTCAGCAGCACCTGGCCCACGGCAGCGGCGTGCGGGCGCTGGTCATCAACACCGGCAACGCCAACGCCGGCACCGGCGCCGACGGCCTGGCCCGTGCACGCCAGACCTGCGAGGCCGCCGCCGCGCTGCTGGGCTGCAGCGCCGAGCAGGTGCTGCCTTTTTCCACCGGCGTGATCATGGAAACGCTGCCGGTGGACCGCATCGTGGCCGGCCTGCCCGCCGCGCTGGCGAGCCTGAAGCCCGATGCCTGGGCCGACGCGGCCCAGGGCATCATGACCACCGACACGCTGCCCAAGGCCGCGTCGCGGCAGCTCACGATCGGTGGCCGCAGCGTCACCATCACCGGCATCAGCAAGGGTGCCGGCATGATCCGGCCGAACATGGCCACCATGCTCGGCTTCATGGCCACCGATGCGGTGATCGAGCCCGCGCTGCTGCAGCGCCTGGTGCGCGAGGCCGCCGACCTGAGCTTCAACCGCATCACGATCGACGGCGACACCTCCACCAACGATTCCTTCGTGCTCATCGCCACGCAGCAGGCCGGCCATGCGTGCATCACCTCGCTCGACTCGCCCGAGGGCCGCGCGCTGCGCGATGCCGTGGTGGCGGCGTCGCAGCAGCTGGCGCAGGCCATCGTGCGCGACGGCGAAGGCGCCACCAAGTTCATCACCGTGCAGGTGCAGGGCGGCCGTGACGAGGCCGAGTGCAAGCTGGCGGCCTACGCCATCGCGCATTCGCCGCTGGTCAAGACCGCGTTCTTCGCCAGCGACCCCAACCTCGGCCGCATCCTCGCCGCCGTGGGCTACGCCGGCATCGGCGACCTGGACCAGGGCCTGATCGAGCTGCACCTGGACGACGTGCACGTGGTCACGCGCGGCGGCCGGCACCCGGCCTATCGCGAAGAGGACGGCCAGCGCGTGATGAAGCAGAGCGAGATCACGGTGCGCGTGCAGCTCGGCCGCGGCAGTGCGGAGACGGTCGTGTGGACCTGCGATCTCTCGCACGACTACGTCACCATCAACGCCGACTACCGGTCTTGAGGGCGCGCCTGCCTTGAAGTGGCCGCGCCTGCCCGAAGGCGACCTGCTGCGCGACCCGGCCTACCTGCGCCTGTGGAGTTCCATCGTCACCAGCAGCTTCGGCAACCAGGTGATGATGCTGGCGCTGCCGCTGACCGCTGCCGTGCTGCTGCAGGCCACACCCACGCAGATGGGGCTGCTGACGGCGATCGAGCTGTCGCCCTTCCTGATCTTCAGCCTGCCGTCGGGCGTGTGGCTGGACCGCGTGCGCAAGCTGCCGGTGTACGTGTGGGGCGAGTCGCTGGTGGCCGTGTGTGCCATCAGCGTGCCGGTGGCCTGGTGGATGGGCTGGCTGACGATGGGCTGGCTCTACGGCATCGGCTTCGTCATCGGCCTCGTGCACACGGTGGCCGGCACCGCGGCGCAGATCGTGCTGACGCAGGTGGTGGCACGCGAGCGGCTGGTGGAGGCGCACGCCAAGAACGCACTCGCCACCTCGGGTGCCGAGGTCATGGGGCCGGGGCTGGCCGGCGCGCTGATCAAGGTCTTCGGCGCGCCCGTGGCGCTGCTGGTGAACGCGGTGCTGCTGCTGGGCAGTGCGCTGATCCTGCGCGGCCTGCCCATCCACGAGCGGCGCGACACGCGGCCCGCCGGCGAGACCTTCAAGCACTTCGGCCGCGATCTGATGGTGGGCCTGCGCTTCGTGCTGGCCCACCGGCTGCTGGTGACGCTGGCGGTGCTGATGGGCGTGTGGCAGATGTGCCACTACGCTGCGATGGTGGTGCAGATCCTCTTTGCCACGCGCACGCTGGGCCTGAGCGAACACGCGGTGGGCCTGTGCTACATGGGCATGGGCGTGGGCACGATCGTGGGCAGCGTGTACGGCCGGCGGGTCAGCCAGCGCATCGGGCCCGGGCCCTGCCTGGTGGTGGGCTACCTGATCACCGGCGTGGGCTGGGGCATCCTGTCGGTGGCGCCGGCCAACGCCTGGGGCGTGGCGGCCTTTGCGCTGATGCTGATGCTGTTCACCACCGGCGCGGTGTTCATCTTCATCAACTTCCTGGCTCTGCGCCAGGCCGTCACGCCCGAGCCGCTGCTGGGCCGCATGACGGCCACGATGCGCTGGCTCACGCTGCTGGCCGCCGGCCCGGGCGCGCTGCTGGGCGGCTGGCTGGGCGAGGCGGTGGGCCTGCGCGCCGCGCTGGCCTTTGCCGGCGGCGTGACGCTGCTGCTGGTGCTGGTGGCGTGGCGGCTGCCGTTGATCCGCAACCTGCGGCACCTGCCCGAGGCCGAGCGTGAATCGGAATGGCTGGGGCTGGAAGCCGACGTGCGGCCGGTGCCGTAGCACCGGCCGGGGTGATTTAGCCGGGAACGCCCGGCACCGCGGGTGAGAAGCCGTCCACCGCATCGGTGATGAGCCCGTCGACGCCCAGTGCCACCAGCCGGCGCGCGTCGGCGGCGTCGTTGACCGTGTAGCAGAGCGCACGAAGGCCCGTGCCTTGCAGTTGCTTGATGAGGGCCTGGTCCATCAGCCGGTGGTTGGTGACCACCGCCACGCACTGCAGCGACAGCGCCATCTGGAGCCAGCCGTCCCACAGCGTGTCGACCAGCAGGGCCCGCGGGATCTGCGGCGCGGTCTCGCGGGCGCCGTGCAGGGCCTCGGGCCGGAAGGAGCTGAAGAGGAGCGGGGTGGCGGCCCCGCCCCACAGCGCAGTGCAGGCGGTGCCGACGGCCAGGCCGGTCTCGCGCTCCTGCCCCGGCGTGGGCTTGATCTCGACGTTGAGCGCAAACCCGTTGCGCTGCACGTAGCGTGCGATGGCCTCCAGCGTGGGCAGCGGCTCGCCGGCATGGGCGCGCGAGTGCCAGCCGCCGGCGTCCAGCCTGGACAGCTCGGTCCAGGGCCGATCGCCCGCGGTGCCGCTGGCGGATGTCGTGCGCTCCAGCGTGGCGTCGTGCAGCAGGAAGGGCACGCCGTCGGCGCTGAGCTTGACGTCGCACTCGAACGCGCGATACCCGTGCGCCGCGCCCAGGCGGAACGCGGCCAGCGTGTTCTCGGGCGCCAGCTTGCCGGCGCCCCGGTGCGCCACCCAGAAGGGAAAGCGCCAGTCGGCCGGCAGGGCGCGATGCATGCGGGTCAGACCCGCTGGCCGGTGGCCGGGTCGTACCAGTGCAGGTGGTGCGGCTCCACCTGCAGGTGGATGGTGTCGCCGTGTTTCGGCGGCACCAGCGTGGCGTCGATGCGCAGCGTGAAGGCGGCCGCACCTTCGCCACCCAGTTTGCCGTAGACCAGGCGCTCGGCGCCTAGCATCTCCAGCATGTCCACCTTCAGCGGCCAGCCGCTGCTGGCGTGCACCGCCGCGTGCTCGGGGCGCACGCCCAGCATCAGCGCGCCGGCGCGAGGCGCGGGCGCCGGCAGCGGCAGCGTGAGCCCGCCCACCGTGAAGCGCGAGCCGTCGGCCTGGCCGGTCATCAGGTTCATCGGCGGGCTGCCGATGAAACTGGCGACGAACACCGAGGCCGGCTTGCCGTACACCTGCTCGGGTGTGCCGATCTGCTCGATGCGGCCGGCGTTCATCACGATCATGCGCTGCGCCAGCGTCATGGCCTCGACCTGGTCGTGCGTGACGAAGAGGCTGGTGACGCCCAGCTCGGCGTGCAGTTTCTGGATCTCCAGGCGCGTCTGCGCGCGCAGCTTGGCGTCCAGGTTGGACAGCGGCTCGTCGAAGAGAAACACCGCCGGCTGGCGCACGATGGCGCGGCCCATCGCCACACGCTGGCGCTGGCCGCCCGACAGCTGGCGGGGTGTGCGGTCGAGCAGCGCGCCGAGCTCCAGGATCTTGGCCGCCTTCTGCACGCGCACCTCGATCTCGGCCTTGGGCACCTTGGCGATCTTCAGGCCGTAGGCCATGTTCTCGTACACGCTCATGTGCGGGTAGAGCGCGTAGTTCTGGAACACCATCGCGATGTCGCGCTCGGCGGGTTCGAGCTGGTTGACGACGCGGCCGCCGATCTCGATCTCGCCGCCGGTGATGTCTTCCAGCCCCGCCACCATGCGCAGCAGCGTGCTCTTGCCGCAGCCGCTGGGGCCCACGATGACGATGAACTCGCCGTCCGGGATGCTGGCGTTGACGCCGTGGATGACCTTGTTGGCCTTGGCGCCGAAGCCGTAGGCCTTCTCGACGTTGCGGAGTGTGATGGCGCCCATGTTCTTATTTCTCGGTATCGACCAGGCCCTTGACGAACCACTTTTGCATCAGGATGACCACCAGCGCCGGCGGAATCATCGCCAGGATCGCGGTGGCCATGACGGCGTTCCATTCTGTTGCGGCATCGCCGCCGGTGATCATGCGCTTGATGCCCATCACCACCGGGTACATGTCCTCGCTGGTCGTCACCAGCAGCGGCCACAGGTACTGGTTCCAGCCGTAGATGAACTGGATGACGACTCAGCGGCAGCAGCACGTCCTTGAAGAAGCGCATCGGGCCGGCGCCGTCGATGCGCGCGGCCTCCACCAGTTCATCGGGCACGGTCAGGAAGAACTGCCGGAACAGGAAGGTGGCGGTGGCCGACGCGATCAGCGGCACCGTCAGGCCCGCGTAGGTGTTGAGCATGCCCAGGTCGGACACCACCTTGTAGGTGGGCAGGATGCGCACCTCCACCGGCAGCATCAGCGTCACGAAGATCATCCAGAACACGAGCTGCCGGCCGGGAAAGCGGAAGTACACCACCGCAAACGCGCTCAGCAGCGAGATCGCGATCTTGCCGATGGCAATCACCAGCGCGCTGATCAGGCTGACGGTCAGCATCGGCGCCACCGGCGTGATCCTGCTGCCGTACTCGGTGGTGCCGCCGAAGAGCGCCAGGCGGTAGCTCTCGATCATGTTGCTGCCCGGCAGCAGCGACATCGGCACGTTCTGCACGATCTGTTCGGCCGTCTGCGTGCTGGCAACAAACGTCAGGTAGACGGGGAAGGCGACGATCAGCACGCCCAGCACCAGGACGAGGTGCGACAGGACGGTGGCGGCAGGACGGTTCTCGACCATGGGTTCAGTAGTTGACGCGTTTTTCGACGTAGCGGAACTGCACCACGGTCAGGGCCACGAGGATCAGCATCAGGATCACGCTCTGTGCCGCCGAGCCGCCCAGGTCCAGCGCCTTGAAGCCGTCGAAGTAGACCTTGTAGACCAGGATCGCGGTGTCCTTGCCCGGGCCGCCTGCGGTGGCCGCGTCGATGATGGCGAAGGTCTCGATGAAGGCGTAGATGATGTTGATGACGAGCAGGAAGAACGAGGTCGGCGTGAGCAGTGGGAACTGCACCGTCCAGAAGCGGCGCCAGGGGCCGGCGCCGTCGATGGCGGCGGCTTCGATCAGCGACTTGGGGATCGACTGCAGCCCGGCCAGGAAGAACAGGAAGTTGTACGAGATCTGCTTCCACACCGCGGCCATCACCACCAGCGTCATCGCGTGGTTGCCGTTGAGCAGGTGGTTCCAGTCCATGCCCGCGGCGCGCAGCGCGTAGCTCACCGTGCCGATCGACGGCGCGAACATGAAGAGCCACAACACGCCCGCCACCGCAGGTGCCACCGCGTAGGGCAGGATCAGGAAGGTCCTGTAGACGCCCGAGGCGCGGATCACGCGGTCGGCCATCACCGCCAGCAGCAGCGCCACGCTCAGGCCGATGCCGGCCACCAGCAGCGAAAACACGGCCGTGGTGCGGAACGACGCGAGGTAGGTCTCGTCGTCCCACAGGCGTTTGAAGTTCTCCAGGCCGACGAACTCGACGCTGGTGCCGAAGGCGTTTTCCTGCAGCACGCTCTGGTAGACGGCCTGCGCCGCCGGCCAGAAGAAGAACACCAGCACGATCGCCATCTGCGGCGCCACCAGCGCCCAGGGCAGCCACCAGCTGCGGAAGCGGACTCGCTTTTCGACTGCCAAGAGAAATCAACCTTCGCAAACGCTTGCCGCCCGCGGGGCGGGCGGCAGGCTGACACGGGATGCTGCGGCGCGCGGGCGCCGCAGCCAGCCGGGCCGGGGTCGGCGCAAGTCGATACGGACCTGCGCTTGTGCCTCAGCCCTTGTTGGCCTTCTGGAAGCGCTCGAGCTGCTCGTCGCCGCGCTTCTTGGCGGCTTCCAGGCCTTCCTTGGCAGTCTTCTTGCCCGACCAGATCTGCTCCATCTCCTCGTCGATGATGGTGCGGATCTGCACGAAGTTGCCCAGCCGGATGCCGCGCGACTTGTCGGTGGTCTTGCGGATCATCTGCGTCACGCTGACGTCGGTGCCCGGGTTCTGCTTGTAGAAGCCCGACTTCTCGGTGATGGTGAAGGCCTCGGTCGTGATCGGCAGGTAGCCGGTGCGCTGGTGGTTGACGGCCTGCACCTGCGGGTCGGACAGGTAGGCGAAGAACGTGGCCACGCCCTTGTACTCCTCGGCCTTCTTGCCGCTCATCACCCACAGGCTGGCGCCGCCGATGACGGTGTTCTGCGGCGAGCCCGGCACGTCGGGGTAGTAGGGCAGGGCGCCGATGCCGCCGGTGAACTTGGCGTTGCGCTTGACGCTGCCGTACAGCGCCGAAGACCCGGTGGTCATGGCGCACTCGCCGCTGACGAAGGTGGCGTCCGCCGCGTTGCCGCGGCCCTTGTAGACGAACAGGCCCTGCTTGGCCATGTTGGCCAGGTTCTCGATGTGGCGCACGTGCAGCGGCGTGGTGATGTTCAGCCGCGTGTCCAGGCCGTTGAAGCCGTTGCGCTTGGTGGCGAATTCGACGTTGTGCCAGGCGCTGAAGCTCTCCAGCTGCGTCCAGCTCTGCCAGCTGGTGGTGAAGGGGCACTTGTGGCCGCTGGCCTTCAGCTTGGCGGCGGCCAGGGCCACCTCGGGCCAGGTGGTGGGCGGCTTCTCTGCATCCAGCCCGGCGGCCTTGAATGCGTCCTTGTTGAAGTGCAGCACCGTGGTGGAGCTGTTGAACGGCAGGCTCATCATCGTGCCGTCGGGCGCGGTGTAGTAACCCGACACCGCCTGCACGTAGCTGGCCGGGTCGAACTTGACGCCGGCTTCCTTCATCAGCGTGGCCGTCGGCTTGATGGCGCCCTTGCCGGCCATCATCGTGGCGGTGCCCACTTCGTAGACCTGCAGGATGTGCGGCGCGTTGCCGGCCCGGAAGGCGGCCATCGCGGCGGTATAGGACTCGTCGTAGGTGCCCTTGAAGACGGGGGTGACCTTGTAGTCCTTCTGCTTGCCGTTGAAGTCCTTGGCGATGTCGTTGACCCATTCGCCCAGGGCGCCGCCCATCGAATGCCACCAGATCACCTCGGTCTGGGCCTGCGAAGGCAGCGAGACCATCGCGGCCGCAATGGCAACGAGGCTGGGGGCAAGAACACGCAATTTCATGGCATCTCCGTCAGGGTATTTGTGCAGCCGAGCCCGAGAGTGTGGCCGGCTTTTGTGACACCCCGGTTTCTGTCATGGATGGGTGGTGCAGGGCAACGGGATTAACCCGCCGCAGGCGCCCGCGGTAGAGCGCCGGCCCTTCGGGCGCCCGGAAAGAAGCCCTGCGGTAGCATCCCCAGTAACCCTATGAATGCACCGCATCCCCTTGCCGCGTCCGCCCTGGCGCACCCCTCCGATGCCGCTGACACCGGTGCGGTCCGCCTGCGCGAGATTCCCTACAACTACACCTCGTTCTCCGACCGCGAGATCGTGCTGAGGCTGCTGGGTGTGCGCGCCTGGGAGATCCTGCTGCAACTGCGCAGCGAGCGCAGCACCGGCCGCAGCGCGCGCATGCTGTACGAGGTGCTGGGCGACATCTGGGTGGTGCAGCGCAACCCCTACCTCGAAGACGACCTGCTCGACAACCCGCGCCGGCGGCAGATGCTGATCGACGCGCTGCACCACCGGCTGGCCGAGGTGCAGAAGCGCCGCACCCCCGGCGCCGATGCCGGCCGCGACCTGCTGGTGGGCGAGTTGCTGGCCGCCGCGCGGGCCGCGGTCGATGCGTTCTCGGCACAGTTCCGCGCCGTGTGGGACCTGCGCAAGACCACGCGCCGCGTGCTCGGCCGCGCCACCGCCAAGGACAACCTCAAGTTCGACGGCCTCAGCCGCGTCTCGCATGTCACCGATGCCACCGACTGGCGTGTGGAATATCCCTTCGTCGTGCTCACGCCCGACAGTGAAGCCGAGATGGCCGCGCTGGTGGCCGGCTGCATCGAACTCGGCCTGACGATCATCCCGCGCGGCGGCGGCACCGGCTACACCGGTGGCGCGGTGCCGCTGACCTGGAAGAGCGCGGTCATCAACACCGAGAAGCTCGAGGCCATGAGCGAGGTGGAGATGGTCGCTCTGCCGGGCCTTCAGGAACCGGTGGCCACCGTCTTCAGCGAAGCCGGGGTCGTCACGCAGCGCGTGGCCGACGCCGCCGAACGTGCGGGCTTCGTCTTCGCGGTCGACCCCACCAGCGCCGAGGCCTCCTGCATCGGCGGCAACGTGGCCATGAACGCGGGCGGCAAGAAGGCCGTGCTGTGGGGCACGGCACTGGACAACCTGGCCTCCTGGCGCATGGTCACGCCCGAGGCCAAGTGGCTCGAGGTCACGCGCCTGAACCACAACCTGGGCAAGATCCACGACGTGGAGCTGGCCAGCTTCGAGCTCAAGTACTTCGACGCCACCGGCAAGAAGCTCGAGCGCACCGAGCGGCTCGACATCCCCGGCCGCGTGTTCCGCAAGGAAGGCCTGGGCAAGGACGTCACCGACAAGTTCCTGGCCGGCCTGCCCGGCATCCAGAAGGAAGGCTGCGACGGCCTCATCACCAGCGCGCGCTGGATCGTGCACCGCATGCCGGCGCACGTGCGCACCGTGTGCCTGGAGTTTTTTGGCAACCCGAAGGACGCGGTGCCCAGCATCGTGGCCATCAAGGACTACCTGTTCGGCTTGAAGGACCAGGGCGTGCTGCTCGCCGGCCTGGAGCACCTGGACGACCGCTACCTGAAGGCCGTGGGCTACGCCACCAAGAGCAAGCGGGCGCTGTCCGGCAGCGGGCTGCCGAAGATGGTGCTGATCGGCGACATCGTCGGCGACGACGAGAACGCGGTGGCACGCGCCACCAGCGAGGTCGTGCGCATCGCCAACGGCCTGTCGGGCGAGGGCTTCGTGGCCGTCAGCGCCGACGCGCGCAAGAAGTTCTGGCTCGACCGCAAGCGCACCGCGGCCATCGCCAAGCACACCAACGCCTTCAAGATCAACGAAGACGTGGTACACCGAGGGCATCGAGCGCATCAACATCGAGTTGAGCCTGCGCAACAAGCTCGAGCTGGTGGGTGCGCTGCAGGCCTTCTTCGCCAAGGGCAACCTGCCGCTGGGCAAGAGCGACGACGCGGGCGAGATCCCCAGCGCCGAGCTGTTCGAGGACCGCGTGCAGCAGGCGCAGGCGCTGCTGGCCGAGGTGCACGGACTGTGGACGCACTGGCTGGACAACCTGGACGTGGTGCAGCCCCGTCTGGCCGATGGGACCGGGGGCGAGACCTGCTTCGCGCTGCTGCAGGACTGGCGCCTGCGCGCGAGCTGGAAGACGCAGATCCTCAAGCCGCTGCAGCAGCTGTTTGCCGGCAGCGCCTTCACGCAACTGCTCGACGAATGCCGCCGCATCCACAAGGACGTGCTGCGTGGCCGCGTGTGGGTGGCGCTGCACATGCATGCCGGCGACGGCAACGTGCACACCAACATCCCCGTCAACAGCGACAACTACGCGATGCTGCAGACGGCGCACGAGGCCGTGGCGCGCATCATGGCGCTGGCGCGGCGGCTCGACGGTGTGATCAGCGGCGAGCACGGCATCGGCATCACCAAGCTCGAATACCTGACCGACGACGAGCTGGCGTCCTTTGCCGACTACAAGCAGCGCGTCGACCCCGAGGGCCGCTTCAACAAGGGCAAGCTGCTGCGCGGCGCCATGAGCGATTCGCGCGCCGCCGACCTGCGCGCCGCCTACACGCCGAGCTTCGGCCTGATGGGGCACGAGTCGCTGATCATGCAGCAGAGCGACATCGGCGCCATCTCCGACAGCATCAAGGACTGCCTGCGCTGCGGCAAGTGCAAGCCGGTCTGCGCCACGCACGTGCCGCGCGCCAACCTGCTGTACAGCCCGCGCAACAAGATCCTGGCCACGTCGCTGCTGATCGAGGCTTTTCTGTACGAGGAGCAGACGCGCCGCGGTGTCAGCGTGAAGCACTGGGAAGACTTCGAGGACGTGGCCGACCACTGCACCGTGTGCCACAAGTGCGAATCGCCGTGCCCGGTGAAGATCGACTTCGGCGACGTCACGATGGCCATGCGCAACCTGCTGCGCAAGATGGGCAAGAAGAGCTTCAGGCCCGGCAACGCGCTGGCGATGACCTTTCTCAACGCCACCAACCCGCAGGCCATCAAGCTGATGCGCACCGCGATGGTGGACGTGGGCTTCAAGGTGCAGCGCTTCATGAACCAGCTGCTGAAACCGGCCGCGCGCAAGCAGACCGCGGCACCGGCGTCGACGCTGGGTCTGCCGCCGCTGAAAGAGCAGGTCATCCACTTCATCAACAAGAAGATGCCCGGCGGCCTGCCCAAGAAGACCGCGCGCGCGCTGCTGGACATCGAGGACAAGGACTACGTCCCGATCATCCGCAATCCGGCCAGCACCACGGCCGAGACCGAGGCCGTCTTCTACTTTCCTGGCTGCGGCAGCGAACGCCTGTTCAGCCAGGTGGGGCTGGCCACGCAGGCCATGCTGTGGCACGCCGGCGTGCAGACGGTGCTGCCACCCGGCTACCTGTGCTGCGGCTACCCGCAGCGCGGCAGCGGGCAGGCCGACAAGGCCGAGAAGATCATCACCGACAACCGGGTGCTGTTCCACCGCGTGGCCAACACGCTGAACTACCTCGACATCAAGACCGTGGTGGTGAGCTGCGGCACCTGCTACGACCAGCTGCAGGGCTACCAGTTCGAGGACATCTTCCCCGGCTGCCGCATCGTCGACATCCACGAGTACCTGCTGGAAAAAGGCATTGCACTGAGCCCCGAACAGCAGGGCGGCTACCTCTACCACGACCCCTGCCACAGCCCCATGAAGCTGCAGGAGCCGATGAAGACCGTGAAGGCGCTGGTCGGCCCCAACGTGCTGAAGAACGAGCGCTGCTGCGGCGAGAGCGGCACGCTGGGCGTGACCCGGCCCGACATCAGCACGCAGGTGCGCTGGCGAGGCGGCCCTGCGCGAGATGATGGCCAGGACGCCCGACCTCAGCGCCGCGGCACAGGCCAACGTGAAGATCCTGACCAGCTGCCCGAGCTGCCTGCAGGGCCTGAAGCGTTACGAGGACGACATGAACAGCGGCCTGCTCGAGGCCGACTACATCGTCGTCGAGATGGCGCGCCTGATGCTGGGCGAGGACTGGCTGCCGCAGTACGTGGCGCGTGCCAACCAGGGCGGCATCGAGCGCGTGCTGGTGTAGCCGCCGCGGGCTGGCAGCCGCCGGGGTGTGACGCCCCCGTTCGCTGCATGGCCGAGGGGCTGCACTGTGGTGTCGGCCAAGGGCGGGGATAAACTTCGCGCACCCGCCCTTGCAGTACCCCACGCCATGCCCGGCCCAGACCGCAACACCCCGCAGCCGACGGCGCTGACCGTGCACGAGGCCTCCCGCGTGCTGGAGGTCGCCTTCGACGACGGCTCGCAGTTCCGCATCCCCTTCGAATTGATGCGCGTGTATTCACCCTCGGCCGAGGTGCAGGGCCACGGCCCGGGCCAGGAGGTGCTGCAGACCGGCAAGCGCGACGTGGGCATCGTCGACATCACGCCGGTGGGCCACTATGCGGTGCAGCCGCGGTTTTCCGACGGGCACGACACCGGCATCTTCTCGTGGTCCTACCTGCACCACCTGGGCCTGGACCAGGCCGATCTCTGGCAGCGCTACGAGCAGCGCCTGGCCGCGGCCGGCATGGACCGTGATGCACCCATGGTCAAGGCCGCGGGCGGTGCCTGCAGCAGCCACTAGACCGGGCTTTTTCCGACCCCGTCCGACCCCGTCCGACTTCTCCACCGCCCGCCTCGAAAGGCCGCCATGGCCCAGACCCACTTCGGCTACCAGACCGTCGACGACACCGAAAAAGCCAGCCGCGTGCGCGGTGTGTTCGACTCCGTGGCCTCCAGGTACGACGTCATGAACGACGTGCTGTCGATGGGCCTGCACCGCGCCTGGAAGGCCTACGCCGTGGCCGTGGCCAACGTGCAGCCGGGCCAGCAGGTGCTGGACATCGCCGGCGGCACCGGCGACCTGGCGCGCGCCTTCGCCAAGCGCGCCGGCCCCAGCGGCCGCGTGGTGCTGACCGACATCAACGAAGCCATGCTGCGCACCGGCCGCGACCGCCTGCTCGACGACGGTCTGGTGCTGCCCACCGCGGCCTGCGACGCCGAACACCTGCCGTTTCCCGACGGCTCGGCCAGCGCCGGCTTCGACCTCGTCAGCGTGGCCTTCGGCCTGCGCAACATGACGCACAAGGACGCCGCGCTGAAGGAGATGGCGCGTGTGCTGCGCCCGGGCGGCCGGCTGCTGGTGCTGGAGTTTTCCAAGCCCGCGGCGGCGCTGCAGAAGCCCTACGACTGGTATTCGTTCAGCTTCATGCCGCTGATGGGCCGGCTGGTGGCCGGCGACGCCGACAGCTACCGCTATCTCGCCGAAAGCATCCGCATGCACCCCGACCAGGCCACGCTCAAGGGCCTGATGCAGGCCTCGGGCTTTGCGCACGTGGACGTGCACAACCTGGCCGGCGGCATCGTGGCGCTGCACGTGGGCGTGAAGTGCTGAACCGCCTGCGTCGCCGCTACGCCAGGCGCCTGAGCCTGCGGCGCGCGGCTGCGGGGCAGGCGGCGTCGCCCGGGGCCGCCAGCGCGGCCGACACGCAGGCTTTCCTGCAGGTGGCGCGGCAGAGCTTTCTGCAGATGCAGGCGGCCTGGGACCGCGCCGACCTGCCCGCGATGGGCGTGCTGGCCAGCGAGTCGCTGCTCGAAGACCTGCGCGAGCAGCTCGCACAACGCGGCCAGGCCGGCAACCACACCGAGGTGCTGGAACTGCATGCACGGCTGGTGGCCATCGAAGACCTGCACGAGGCCCTGCTGGCCAGCGTCGAATTCAGCGGCCTGATCCGCGAGCAGCTCGACGACACGGCCGCGCCTTTCCGCGAGCTGTGGATGCTGGCCAAGATCAAGTCGGCCGACGCGGGCTGGCGGCTGGCCCGGGTGCAGTCGCTGGGCTGAGCGCGGGCTGTCCGTCAGCGCCGGGTCTCGGGGTCGCCTGCCGACCGCAGACCGCTTCGGCATGTGCCTTGCCGTGCCGGGCGCGCCCGAAGGCGTCGTCCCGGCGCAGCCCGCAGGGCCACGGCACGCCACGGTTATCCTGCCCGGGCCCCTTTTTCTGCACCCTCGACTCTCGACAGGACCCGCCATGACACCGACCGCTGCACCCCACCGCCCTGCCACCCTGGGCCGCCTGGCGCCGCTGGCGCTGGTGGCCACCGTGGTGCTGCTGACGGCCTGCGGCGGCCAGTCGGACAAGGCCGCCAGCCAGACGGCGGCCAAGGTCGACAAGGAAGAGATCACGGTGCACCAGATCAACTTCGTGCTGCAGCAGCAGCGCAACCTGCGGCCCGAGCAGGGCGAGGCCGCAAGCCGGCAGATCCTGGAGCGCCTGATCGACCAGCAGCTGGCGCTGCAGAAGGCCGAGGAGCAGAAGCTCGACCGCGACCCGCGTGTCATGCAGCAGCTCGAAGCGGTGCGCCGCGAGGTGCTGGCGCGGGCCTATGCGGAAAAGCTCGGCGAAGCGGCGGTCAAGCCCACGGCCGAGGAGATCAAGGCCTACTACGACCAGAAGCCGGCACTGTTCAGCCAGCGCCGGGTCTACAACATCCAGGAGATCGCCATCGAGGCGCGGCCCGAGCAGGTGCCCGAGCTGCGCGAACGGCTGGCCGCGGCCAAGGGCATCGGCGAGTTCACCGAGTACCTTCGCACCGCCGGCCTGCGCTTCGGCGCCAACCAGGCGGTGCGCACCGCGGAGCAGCTGCCCCTCGACACGCTGGACACCCTGTCGCGCCTGAAGGACGGGCAGGCCGCGCTGCTGCCCTCGGCCAACGGCGCGCAGGTGGTGGTGGTGGCCGGCTCGCGCGAGCAGCCGGTGACCGTGGAGCAGGCGCGCCCGATCATCGAGCAGCTCCTGCTGAACGAACGCCGCCGCAAGCTGGTTGAAGACGACATCAAGGCGCTGCGTGCCGGGGCCAAGATCGAGTACGTCGGCAGCTTCGCGGCCGGCGCGGCCTCGGCGCCGCGCGCAGCAGGCCCGGTGACGGGCGCTGCATCCGCCGCCGCGCCTGCGCCGGCAGCCTCTGGCGGCCTCAGCAGCGGCGACATCAGCAAGGGCCTCGGCCTGAAGTGAGGCAGGTGGCTGCAGGCTTTGCGGCAATCGTTGCCGTTGCCCGCCCCTGACCCCGCGCGCGGTTCGGAAGGCCCGTCCCACCCGTACCCGGTGCCGTACGTACGCCTGAACGGCGCCGGGTGCAGTCTGCACAGCCGCACGGGCATGCAGCTTGCCGAACGGTTCTTGTGCGTACTCTTACAACCTCCTCCGTTCGCGCCCGTGCCTGTGCCCCGTGCCTGCTGCTGAAGCAGGCCTGGGCCCATGTCGCCCGGGGTCTCCAGGCCTTCTGGCTGGCTCCCACGCCGGCGCGTGTCGTCGCTGCGGCCCTGGCCGCCTCGGCGTTCGCTGCCAGCCCGGTGCTGGCGCAGCCGGCCGCGCCGCCGCAGGCCCGACCGGCAGCGCCGGAGGCGCCTGCTTCGGCGCCCGTGGTCATTCCGCCCGAGTACCGCCTGGGTTCGGGTGACGTGGTGCGCATCGTCGTGTTCCAGAACCCCGAGCTGACGCTGGAAACGCGCATCACCGAAGCCGGTGTGGTGTCGTACCCGCTGCTGGGCTCGGTGCGCCTGGGCGGACGCAGCGTGACCGAGGCCGAGCGGCTGATCGCCGACGGTCTGAAGAACGGCAACTTCGTGCGCAACCCGCAGGTCACGATGGTGGTCATGCAGGTGCGGGGCAACCAGGCCAGCGTGCTGGGCCAGGTCAACCGCCCCGGGCGCTACCCGATCGAGGTGGCCGGCATGCGGCTGAGCGATCTGCTGGCCATGGCCGGCGGCACCGCCCCGGCCGGCGCCGACAAGATCGTGATCACCGGCACACGCAACGGCCAGACCTACCGCCAGGAGATCGACCTGCCGGCGCTCTTTGCCGGCGGCGGTGGCGGCGCCAACGACATCACCATCGTCAACGGCGACACGGTGTGGGTCGACCGCCAGCCGCAGGTCTACATCTACGGCGAGGTGCAGCGGCCCGGCCCGCTGCGGCTGGAGCGCGGCATGACGCTGCTGCAGGCCCTGGCCACCGGCGGCGGGCTCACGCAGCGCGGCACCGAGCGCGGCATCCGCGTGCACCGCAAGGACGGCAGCGGCCAGGTGGAAGTGCTGCAGCCGCGCATGAACGACACGCTGCGCGACGGCGACGTGGTCTACGTGCGCGAGAGCCTGTTCTGAGCGCTCCTCCCGATCCCCTGCAGCGGCGATGACCTTCGGCCAGTTCCTCTCGATCCTGAAAGCCCGCGGCTGGCTGGCCCTGGGGGTGCTGGTGGCGGTGCTGGCCGCCACGCTGCTGTACAGCCTGCTGGCCACCCGGCAGTACAAGGCTGAAGCCAGCGTGGTGGTCGACATCAAGCCCGACCCGGTGAGCACCGCGCTGCAGGGCGCGATCGCCTCGCCGGCGATCATGGCCACGCAGGTCGACATCATCCAGAGCGACCGCGTCGCCACGCGTGTGGTCCGCAACCTCAAGCTCGACCAGAGCCCCCAGGTGCGCCAGCAGTGGCAGGACGAGGCCGACGGCGCCGGCACGCTCGACGGCTGGCTGGCGGCGCGGCTGCAGCGCAAGATGGACGTCAAGCCCTCGCGGGAGAGCAACGTCATCACCGTCAGCTACGAGGCCGCCGACCCGCGCTTCGCCGCGGCGCTGGCGAATGCCTTCGTGCAGGCCTACCTGGACACCACACTGGAGCTGCGCGTGGACCCGGCGCGCCAGTACTCGGGCTTCTTCGAGACGCGCTCGCGCGAGGCGCGCGCGGCGCTGGAGCAGGCGCAGTCCAAGGTCAGCCGCTTCCAGGCCGAGAAGGGCATCATCGCCACCGACGAGCGGCTGGACGTCGAGAACGCGCGGCTCAACGAGCTGTCGTCGCAGTACACGGCGCTGCAGGCCGTGCTGGCCGATTCCTCCAGCCGCGACCGCGAGGCCCAGGGCAGCAACGCGGAGCGGATGTCCGAGGTGCTGAACAGCCCGCTCGTCGGGCAGCTGCGCGCCGACATCAACCGCAACGAAGCCGCGCTGCAGCAACTGGGCACGCGCCTGGGCGACCGCCACCCGCAGGTGCAGGAGGCGCGCGCACAGCTGGCCGAGCTGCGCCAGCGCCTGGCCGTGGAGACGCGCCGCGTGACCGGCGGCGTCAGCGTGGCCAACAACATCAACCGACAGCGCCAGGCCGAGATCCGCGCCGCGCTGGACGCGCAGCGCGAACGCGTGCTGCGCATGAAGGTCGTGCGCGACGAGGGCCTGGTGCTGCTGCGCGAGGTGGAAAGCGCGCAGCGCAGCTACGACGCGCTGCTCAACCGCTTCACGCAGACGAGCCTGGAGAGCCAGGCCACGCAGAGCAACGTCAACACGCTGACGCAGGCGGTGCCGCCGGTGGAGCCGTCGTCGCCGCGCGTGCTGCTCAACACCATCCTGGCGCTGGTGGTGGGCAGCCTGCTGGCGGTGGCGGTGGTGGTGCTGCTGGAACTGCGCAACCGCCGTGTGCGCTCGGCCAGCGACGCGGTGGCCGCGCTCGACCTGCCGGTGATCGCGGTGCTGCCCGGCTCGCACACCCGCAAGCGCCTGCGGGGCGCTCGCATGTCGATGCTGCAGCAGCGCCTGCTGGCGCCGCTGCCCAAGCCGTCGAAGGTGGCCTGATGGCCAAGTTCCGTGACGCCGCGGGAGATCCGCCCGTGGTGGAGGCGGCACCGCCCACCGCGCCGCCGCCGGGCCTGCAGGCGCTGCCGGGCGCCGACGAGGCGGTGTCGGGCGAGCCGCCGCAACGGGTCATCGGCGAGCACCTGGCCGAACTGCGCGGCCTGCGGCCCGAGCAGCTGGACCACGTGCTCGACCACCAGCGCCAGCACGGGCTGCGCTTCGGCGAGTCGGCGGTAGCACTGGGCCTGGTCAGCAAGCAGGACGTGCTGTACGCGCTGGCGCGGCAGTTCAACTACCCCTACGCGGCCGAGGACGACCACCAGCTCGGCCCCGAACTGGTGGCGCTGAACGACCCCTTCGGCGCGCGCTCGGAGCACTTCCGCAGCCTGCGCTCGCAGCTGATGATGCGGGTGTTCGTCGAAGGCGCGCCGCGCCGCGCGCTGGCGCTGGTGAGCCCCGATGTCGGCGACGGCCGCACCTACTGCGCCGGCAACCTGGCGGTGGCGCTGGCGCAGCTGGGCGGGCGCACGCTGCTGGTGGACGCCGACCTGCGCACGCCGCGCCTGCACGAGCTCTTCAAGCTCGGCAACCGCACCGGGCTGTCGGGCATCCTGTCGGGCCGCTCGGACCACAAGGCCATCCACCAGGTGGCGGCGGTGCCCAGCCTCTTCGTGCTGCCGGCCGGCATCACGCCGCCCAATCCGCTGGAGCTGGTGGAGCGTCCCGCCTTCGGGCTGCTGATGCGCGAGCTGGCGGCCAAGTTCGACCATGTCGTGGTCGACACGCCGGCGGCGCTGCACGGTGCCGATGCCGGCGTGATCGCCGCGCGCTGCGCCGCGGCGCTGGTCATCGCGCGCAAGGACCGCAGCCAGTTCGTGGCGCTGCAGGAACTGGTGGCCGGCTTTGCCGGCAGTGCGGCGCTGCTGGCCGGCGTGGTGCTCAACGAGCGTTGAGCGTTTGCGATGGCGCGCGCCATGCACCTCAAGCACGCAGCCTGGCTGCACTCGCCGTGGGCGCCGCTGGCGGCGCTGGGCGTGGGGGTGCTGGTGCTGTACGTGCCCTCGTTCATGGATCTGCTGGACGGGCTGTGGAGCTCCGACCAGCAGGGCCACGGCCCGCTGGTGCTGGCGATCTCGCTGTGGCTGCTGTGGCGCAAGGGGCCGGCGCTGGCGGCCTTGCCGCCGCGGCCCGCGCCGCGCAGCGGCTGGGCCTGCTTCGTGGTGGCGATGCTGCTGTATGCGGTGGGCCGCTCGCAGGGCATCCAGATGTTCGAGGTGGGCTCGCTGATCTGGCTGCTGGTGGGCGCGCTGCTGCTGTTTCGCGGCGGCGCGGCGCTGCAGGCAGCCTGGTTCCCGATCTTCTTCATGCTCTTCATGGTGCCGCTGCCCGGCGTGGTGGTGGATACGCTGACCGCGCCGATGAAGCTGGCGGTGTCCACCGTGGCCGAGAGCATCCTCTACGCCGTGGGCTACCCGGTGGCACGCACCGGCGTGATCCTGCAGGTGGGGCCCTACCAGCTGCTGGTGGCCGACGCCTGTGCCGGCCTCAACACGCTGCTCACGCTGGAGGCCCTGGGCCTGCTGTACCTGAACCTGGTGCGGCATGAATCGGCGCTGCGCAACGTGGTGCTGGCACTGCTGATCGTGCCCATCAGCTTTGCGGCCAACGTGATCCGCGTGATGGCGCTGTCGCTCATCACCTACCACTTCGGCGACGCGGCGGGCCAGGGCTTCCTGCATGGCTTTGCCGGGCTGGTGCTGTTCCTGGCGGCGCTGGCGCTGATCATCGCGGCCGACACCGCGGCGCGGGCCTTCGTGCGCGCGCGCCGGCCTGCGGCAGCGGCATGAACGGCGGCCGCATGAATGGCCGTCGCCTGAATCGCAGCACCGCGTCGCCGCCGGCCGGGCAGGGCGCCGCGCTGCCGCGCGACCTGCGCCGTGCCCTGTGGATGCTGCTGGTCATGCTGGCCGTGGCCGCGCTGGCGCAGTGGGGCCGCCCGGTGCACAAGCTGGCCGACCAGCGGCCGCGGCTGCAGCTGGAGCAACTGGTGCCCACCACGTTTGCCGACTGGCGGGTGCTGAAGATCGGCGGCGTGGTGCTGCCCGACCCGCAGGTGCTGCAGAACCTGGAGCGCCTGTACACGCAGACGCTGAGCCGGGCCTACATCAACCGGCGCGGCACCGTGATCATGCTGTCCATCGCCTACGGCGACGACCAGCGCGCGACGATGGCGGTGCACTACCCGGAGGTCTGCTACCCGGCGCAGGGCTTCCAGGTGAAGTCGAACCGGCCGGGTGTGCTGGACTCGGTGCACGGTCGCCTGCCGGTGCGCCGGCTCGAGACCTCGCTGTCGCACCAGCGCGCGGAGCCGGTGACCTACTGGGTGACGATCGGCGACCGCATCTCGCTCGGTGGCTGGGACCGCCGCCTGGTGGAGCTCGAATACGGGCTCCAGCGTGTCGTGCCCGACGGGCTGCTGTTCAGGGTGTCGTCGATCAACCGGGACTCGGCGCAGGCCTTCCGCGACCACGAGCGCTTCGTGGCCGACCTGATGGCCAGCCTGCCGCCGCCAAGCCGCACGGCGATGGCCGGCGCGGCCGCGCACCTGGTGCCGGCTGCCGCGCCCTGACGGCCTGGAGCCCCGGCACGCGGCCGCCGCGCCGCGCTGGCCGCGGCGGCCGTGCGTTCGGCGTGCCCACCGTCCCTGCACACCCGCTGCACACCCCGGGTCCGCACGCCTCTTGCCCTGGTTCAACCCCGATCCCACGGCCGCGTTGCGGCTTTTCGCATGAGCCTGCATCCGTCCACCCTGGCCGTCGTCTGCTACGGCTTCTACCCGCGCCACATGGCACAGCTGGCGCGCAAGGTGGCCACCTTCACCGGCGGCAGGCGGGCCACCGTGGTGCTGGTGCGGGCTTCGTACCTGGCGTCGTGGGGCCAACAGTTCGCGGCCCCGGGCACGCAGGTGGTGGAGCTGCCCTACGACGGGCGCGACTGGGAGTTCGGCGCCTACCAGTGCGGCCTGGACTGGCTGCTGCAGCGCGGCTGGGCCGGGCCGGTGACGGTGTTCAACGACACCGCGGGCATCCACTACCCGGTGCGGCGCCACGAGCTGCTGGCGCTGCAGCGTTTTGTGCTGCAGGCCGATCCCGACGTGGCGGCGCTGGCCGGACCGGTGCAGACCGCGCCCGGCGACTTTGCGCTGCACGGCTGTCCGGTGCCGGCCTGGGTGCGGTCGAACTTGTTCGCGCTGTCGCCGGCGGGGCTGAAGGCGCTGCAGCACCGGCTCTTCGTGGCCGACGAATTCAACGCGCCGCAGCTCACGCCGCAGGGGCTCGAGCTGCCGGACTCGCTGTCGCCCGCGCTGCGCGCGCACTTGCAGGGCTGGCTGATGTCGTCCGGGCCCGATGGCTGGCGCCACCACGCCGGCTGGTCGCAGCCGCCGCTGCGTGTGCTGCGCCACAAGGCCGGCTCCATCCTGCTGGAAAAACGCATGGCCGCCCTGGTGCTGGACGCCGGGGGCGTGCTGGTGCCCTGCAGCCGGCCCGAGCCCTCGCCGTGGCAGCGGCTGGCCGACCGCTTGTTCCACGCCACACGCCACCTCGCGCGCCTGCCCCGCCGGCCGGCCGGCCCCGGCCGCGCGGCCTGAAGGAGCGTGCGATGGACGGCCCCGCCTTCACGCTCGTCACCGACCAGCTGCCCTGCCCGCCGCGCAACGGCGTCACGCTGCCGCTGTTCCACTACCTGGAGCAGATGCGCAGCACCCACCGCATCACCGTGTGCCTGCTGCACGCCGAAGACGCAGCGCCCGCCCCGGCCGCGCTGGCCGACAACGAGCATCGCTACGGCCCCATCGTGCGCGTGCCGCTGCGCCGCCAGGCGCTGCCGCAGCGTGTGCTGGCCGAGCTGGCCACGCTGGAGATGGTGCAGCACGGCTGGCGTCCTGCCGCGCCCGCCACCGCCCGCGCCGCGCTGCAGGCGGCCGATTTCGAGCAGGTGCTGGTGTCGCCCGTCAGCGCGCTGGCCAAGTGGCGCGCGCTGCAGCATGTGCACCCGGCGCTGCAACCGCGCACCACCGTCGCCGCGGTGCACGACTGCACCGCGGCCGAGTACCACCACCGCTGGCGCAGCGCGCCGCCCGGTGCGGCCGCACGCACCAAGGCGCGCCTCGACGCACTGCGCGTGCCGCTGATCGCCCGCATCGAGGCGCAGTTGCTGGCCGGCTGCGCCCGCGTGCTGGTGCAGACCGAGGCCGACCTGCAGGCCATGCACACGCTCGTGGGCGAGGCCACCGCGGCCCGCTGCGTGGTGGCGCCGAACGGCGTGCAGCCGTCGCTCTTCGATCTGCAGCCGCGGCGCGGCGAGCAGGTGCTGTTCGTGGCCGAGCTCAGCGGCGAGTACGCGCACGTGGCCGAGTGGCTGTGCACCGCCGTCTGGCCGCGTGTGCACGCGGTGCGGCCGGGCGCACGGCTGACCATCGTCGGTCGCGGCGCGAGCCCGCGGCTGCAGGCCTGCATGGCGTCCACCGCCGGTGCCGAGCACCTCGCGTTTGCGCCCGACCTGGCGCCGGTCTACGCCGCGGCCGGCCTCGTCTGGAGCCCCGTGTTCAAGGGCTTCGGCCTCATCAACAAGACCCTCGAGGCCCTGGCCAGCGGCCTGCCGGTGCTGGGCGGCCAGGCGGCCTTCAACGGCTTGCAGGGCTTCGTCGACGGGGTGCACGGCCTGGCGCTGCCCGCGGCCGACGCGCCGGCCTGGGCCGCCGCCACGCTGCGGCTGCTGGAATCGCCGCCGCAGCGCGCGGCGCTGGGCGAAGCCGGGCGCGACCTGGTGCGGCACGGCTTTCGTTGGCAGCACAGTGCCGACGTGCTGCGCCAGGCGTTTGCGCGGCCGGGTGCTGCGCCAGCGCGCGCCCGGCCGGTGCCCGCGCCGGTGCTGGCCGAGCCCCGCTGAGCGCCCGGAGCCGGCCGGTGCCCGCTGCGTCGACCTTCATGCGTGCGGCCGCCGCCGTGCCGCGCCCGGCCGACGGCACGCTGCTGTTCCTGGCGCAGTTTGCGGCCTACGTCGGCGTGCTGGCGCTGGCTGCGGTGGCGCAGTCGGGCCTGCTGAAGGCACTGGCCAACGTCTACGCGGTGGTGATCTTCGGCCTGGTGGCGTTTGCCTGGATGACGCGCCGCCAGCCGCACTCGCGCTGGGCCGGCGCGGTGGCGGTGTGCTGGGGTCTGTACACGGTGGGCATCGTGTGCAGCCTGGTCCTCAACCCGCGCGACGTGCAGTGGGGCGATCTCGTCAAGCTCAGCCTGGCGCCTGCGTTCCTGGTCTTCGGCGCCGCCTTCGAACGCGCCCGGCAGGCCGCCGCCGCCGCCGAGCGGACCGAGGGCCAGCTGCCGTGGCAGCGGCCGATCGTGCGCGTGCTGTTCGGCGTGCTGGTGATCCTGCCGCTGCTGACCTGGGCCGCGCAGCTGGTGCAGAGCGGCTTCCAGATGGACGGCGTGCGCGAGACCTCGATCTTCGCCAACCGCAACAACGCCGCGGCCTACGCGGTGACGCTGCTCGGCCTGTACACCGCGCTCAGCGGCCGCTCGGTGCGCAGCCTGCTGGCCTTCGTGGTGGTGGGCGTGATGTTCGGCACGCTGGGTGTGATGCTGGCGGTGCTGCTGGCGCTGGCGCTGACGGTGGCCCGCGTGCGTGAACTGCTGCTGCTGGCCGCATTGCTGGCCGCCGGTGCCGCCGGCTACCTGTGGTTTCCGGACGTCGGGCCCTACGTGCGCGTGCGGCCGCTGCTGGACAGCGTGCGCCTGCTCGTGGAAGGCCGCCTGAACCTGCACACCGTGAGCTTCGGCGAGCTGGTGCTGATGCTGCGCACCTCGGACCTGTCGTTCCTGTTCCGGCTCAAGCACTGGGTCGACCTGAGCTACCTGTTCGTGCAGGGCGACGCCTACCACTGGCTCTTCGGCCACGGCGTGGGCTCGGCGACGCGGCTGTCCGAGATGCGGCTGGTGCCGCACAACGACTACCTGCGCGTGCTGTTCGAGTTCGGTGCGGTGACGCTCGCCGGCTTCGTCGGCATGCTCGTGCTGATCCTGGCGCGCTGCGGCCGGCGCTGGGAGACGGTGCCGCTGCTGGTGGTGGTGATCTACATGTTCTCGGAGAACCTGGTCACCAACTTCACGGCCATCGCGTTCTTCTACTTCATCGCCGGCACGCTGGCCGAACGCATCGGCGCGCAGCGCCGTGCGGCGCCTCAGGAGCCGGTGCCGCCTGCGCGGCGCGCGCGCTCGATGATCCCGGCCTGGACGGCGCGGCGATGACGCGCCTGCTCAGCCTCAACAGCTACCACTACCGGCGCGGCGGCTCCGACGTGGTGTATTTCGAACACGCGGCGATGATGCAGTCGCTGGGCTTCGAGAGTGGCTTCTTCTCGATGCAGCACCCGCGCAACGAGGCCACGCCGTGGTCCAGGCACTTCGTCGACGAGCTCGAGTTCGGCCACGCCTACGGCCTGGCGCAGAAGGTCGTGATGGCGGGCAAGGTGGTGTATTCGCTGGAGGCGCGCCGCAAGCTGCGTGCGCTGCTCGACGGCTTTGCGGCCGACGTGGCGCACCTGCATTGCATCTACCACCACCTCTCGCCGGCCGTGCTGCCGGTGCTGACCGAGCGCGGCGTGCCGGTGGTGCTGACGGCGCACGACCTGAAGATCGCCTGCCCGGCCTACAAGATGCTCAACAGCGGCGGCCTGTGCGAGCGCTGCAAGGGCGGCTCGTTCCTGCACGTGGTGCGCCAGCGCTGCGTGCAGGACTCGCTGGCCGCCAGCGCGGTGGTGGCGCTGGAAAGCAGCCTGCACCGCGGCCTGCAGACCTGGCAGCGCCACCTCTCGGCGGTGGTGTGCCCGAGCCGCTTCTACCGCGACAAGTTCGTCGAATGGGGCTGGGATCCGGCGCGCTTCGTGCACATCCCGAACTACGTCGACGCGGCGCAGTTCGTGCCGCGGTTTGCCCCGGGTGACTACGCGCTCTACGCCGGTCGGCTGGCGCCGGAGAAGGGCCTGCTGACGCTGCTGCGTGCCGCGGCGCAGGCGGCGGTGCCGCTGAAGCTGGCGGGCAGCGGCCCGCTGGAGCCCTCGCTGCGCGCGCTGGCCGCCACGCTGCAGGCGCCGGTGGAGTTGGTCGGCCACCGCAGCGGCCCGGCGCTGCACGAGCTGGTGCGCGGTGCGCGCTGCCTGGTGCTGCCGTCCGAGTGGTACGAAAACGCGCCGCTGAGCGTGCTGGAGGCCATGGCGCTGGGCAAGCCGGTGATCGGCGCGCGCATCGGCGGCATCCCGGAGCTGATCGAGCCCGACGACACCGGCTGGCTGTTCGACAGCGGCTCGGTCGATCAGCTCGCCGATCGCCTGGCGCAGGTGTGGGCCAGCAGCGATTCGCGCCTGGCGGCCATGGGCGCCGCAGCCCGCGAGCGTGTGGAGCGCGAGTTCCCGCGCGAGCGTTACCTGCAGTCGATGCTGGCGTTGTATGCGCGGCTCGGCGTGCGCCTGCCGCAGCCGGCGCTGGCTGCGCTGACGGCGTCCAGGGCGGCCGCATGAAGCCGGTGCTGCGCATCCTGGGCATCCGCGGCATTCCTGCGGCGCACGGCGGCTTCGAGTCCTTTGCGGAGACGCTGGCGCTGCACCTGGTGGCGCATGGCTGGGAGGTCACGGTGTACTGCCAGACCCAGGGCCGCGGCCCGCTCGAGGTGGACCTGTGGCGCGGCGTGCTGCGCATCACGATCCCGGTGCGCGCCACCGGCGCGCTGGGCACGGTGTGCTTCGACTGGCGGGCGATCCGGCATGCCGTGGCGCAGCCGGGCCTGTGCCTCACGCTCGGCTACAACACCGCGATCTTCTGCGCCCGGCTGCGGCTGGCCGGGGTGCCGAACATCATCAACATGGACGGCATCGAGTGGCAGCGCGCCAAATGGGGCCCGCTGGCCAGGACCTGGTTCTGGCTCAACGAACACGCCGGCTGCTGGCTCGGCAACCACCTCGTGGCCGACCACCCGCAGATCCGGGCGCACCTGGCGCGGCAGGTCGATGCCTCGCACATCAGCACCATCCCCTACGGCGCCGACCACGTGCGGCCGCGGCACGACATCGACCTGGCGCCCTTCGGCCTGGACACCGGCCGCTACCTGACGTTGATTGCGCGGCCGGAACCCGAGAACTCCATCCTCGAGATCGTCAGCGCGTTTTCGGCCCGGCGGCGGGGCCTGCAGCTGGCGGTGCTGGGCGCCTACGACCCGCAGCAGCCATACCACGCACGCGTGCAGGCGGCGGCCAGCGACGAGGTGGTGTTCCTGGGGCCGGTGTACGACAAGCCCGTGGTGCAGCAACTGCGCGCGCATGCGCTGGCCTACCTGCACGGCCACCGCGTGGGCGGCACCAACCCGTCGCTGGTGGAGGCGCTGGGCGCCCACAACGCGGTGTTTGCGCACGACAACGCCTTCAACCGCTGGGTGGCCGGTCCGGGTGCCGTGTACTTCCAGGATGCAGCCACGCTGGACCGCGAACTCACCGCCGCCCTGGCCGACCCGCCGCGCCTGCAGGCCATGCGCGAGGCCAGCGCCCGGCGCCACGAAGACGGCCTGACGCAGGACGCGGTGATGGCGCAGTACCGGGCGCTGCTCGATCGCTGGCTGCCGCAGCCCGCGGTGTTGCGGGCCACCGCGGGGCGCTGACCATGTCAGGGCACCGACCGGTCCAGGAAGCCGCTGCGCTGCAGGTTGCCCAGGTCGGTGCTCGACGCCGTGCTCATGCCGTACCAGCGCCACGTGGGCGTGAGCTTGCGCAGCTGGCCCAGCGCGACGTTGGGGTTGGTCAGGTGGTTGTCCCAGGCCGCGGTGGTGGTGGTCCAGTAGTCGGCGCCGGCACCGATCAGCATCGCCGGCACGGCCGTCGACGGCAGCGCACTGCCGTCGCTGGCCACCGCGCGGGCCTCGAACAGCACCACCACGCCGCAGACCGAGGGGCTCGTCAGCGCCGCCCGGCCCGCCTTGGGCCACCAGTGGAAGGCGCGGTCGGCGGGGAAGCTCACGCGCGTGCCGTCGGCGGTGGCCTGGATCTGCGCGGCCACGGCTTCGTTGGCCGCGAAGTCGGGGCGGAAGGCCGCGCCTTCGATGCCGCCGCTCTGCACGCGCATCCACCGCCGCGTCGCACCGTCGCACAGGTAGGTCTGGTTGCCGCGGATCTCGACCGCCTGGCCCTGCGGCGCGCCCTTGATCCAGAACACCTGCCCCCAGCTCGTCAGCGCCCCGATGCCGCGCGGCACCTGGTTGCCGGCGCGCAGACGGCTGAACTCGGCCCAGTCGTAGTCCAGCGGCACGCCGGCACCCAGCGCCTCGTGGCGCGTGTTGAAGGGGATGCTGACCGGGCTCATCTGGGCCAGCGGCACCTTGAAGGCCAGCAGCGACCGGCTGGCCAGGGTCTCCTGCGCGTCGGGTGCGTTCGCGCTGGTGCTCAGGGCCACGGTCTCGGCGGCGTCGGGGCTGGCGGCCAGGGCCACGGTCGGGGCGGCCTCGGCGTCGGCGGCAGCCGGGGCAGCGTTGCCGCCGCCACCGCCACAAGCGGTGAGCGCCAGCGTCAGGCACGTGGTGAGCAGGGCCATGGAGCTCGGAATTCTGTCAGTGCGGGGCATGGGGTCGGGGGCTCGGTGGGGGAAAGGCCGCCTCCGGGATGCCCATTCGGGCGTCGTGGCGACAACGGCTTCCCGCTCTATCGGCCGCCAGCGGCCCCGCTCAAGGTCTGGGAAACCGGGCGATACACCTGGCACAAAGTCGTGGATTTCTGGCGATGAGCGGGCCTCGACGGCTGATCGCCGCGTCCGGCTGGAACCTCGTCGGCCAGGGGCTGCCGCTGGGCGTGGCGGTGGTGTCGATCCCGGCGCTGATCCACCTCATCGGCCTGGAGCGCTTCGGGTTCATCGCGCTGGCCTGGGTGCTCATCGGGTATGCCAGCCTCTTCGACATGGGCATGGGCCGTGCGGTGATCCGCACGGTGTCGGCCCGCCTGGCGCAGGGCGATGCACCGGGCGCGCTGGCCAGCGGGCGCACAGGCCTGAGCCTGCTGGTGGCCTTCGGGCTGCTGACGGGCGGCCTGACGCTGGCCTTCGCGCCGGCGCTGGTGGCCCATGTGCTGGTGGTGCCGCCGGCCCTGCAGCTGGAGGCCGAGCGCGCGCTGCGGCTGCTGGCGCTGTCGCTGCCGGTGGTGATGCTGACCAGCGGTTACGTCGGTGTGCTGAGCGCGCACCAGGCTTTTCGCACGCTGAACCTGGTGCGCGCCTTCTTCAGCGTGCTGGCCTATCTGCTGCCGCTGGCCGTGGCCGCCGCGGGCTGGGTGTCGCTGCCCGCGGTGGTGGGCACCATCGTGCTGCTGCGCGTGGCCGGGGCGGTGGCGTACGCGGTGGCCTGCCGGCGCGAGGCCGGCTTCGACTGGCGCCTGCAGCGGCCCGACCGGCAGCGCGCGCGGGAGCTGCTCGCCCTGGGCGGCTGGATGAGCGTGTCCAACCTGCTCGGACCCCTGCTCGGCCACCTCGACCGCCTGCTGATCGGCGCGCTGGTGCCCTTGCGCAGCGTGGGCATCTACTCGGCGCCCTACGACCTGGTGACGCGGCTGATGATCATCCCGTACGCGCTGGTGGCGGCGTTGTTCCCGGTGGCCAGCGCGCTGAAGCCGGGCACGCCGCAGGTCGACCGGGCGCTGCGGGACATCACGCGCTACCTGTTCCTGATCATGTTCCCGGTGATGCTGCTCGTCATGGCGCTGGCGAACCCGGCCATGCGCCTGTGGCTGGGGCCGGAGATCGGCGAGCAGGCCGGCGAGGTGCTGCACATCCTGGTGGTCGGCGTGTTCCTCAACACGCTGGCGCAGGGGCCGGCCACGCTGATCCAGGCCGCAGGGCGGCCGCGCGACATGGCGCTGCTGCACCTGCTGGAGCTGCCGCTGTTCCTGGCGGTGCTGTGGGCGCTGACCGCGCGCTGGGGCATCAACGGCACCGCGGCTGCGGCCACGCTGCGCTTTGCGATCGATGCGCTGGCGGTGTTCGTGCTGGCGCAGCGCAGCCTGAAGACGCCGCCGCTGCCCTGGCGGCGCGCGCTGGGGCCCGCGCTGGCGGCGGTGTCGTTGATGGCGCTGGCGCAGGCCTGCCGCAGTTGGCCCGAGGCGCTGGGCCTGGCCGTGGGCGGCGGCGGCCTGTTCCTCGCGTACGGCTGGCGGTCCTTGCTGCAGCCGCGCGAGCGGTCCCGGATCGAGGCCCTGTGGTGGGCCCGGTGGCGGCGGCCCGTGGGTTGAAGGGATCGGCGCCGTCACGCATCACGAGGACCCGGACACCCTGTGACAACAATATTTGTCCACCTCCTCGCGGGGGCCGGTGAACCGGGCTACATTAGCTAGGTAGATTTGAGCAAGATTGTTGTTTGACGGTTTCTCTGGTTTGCCTGCCTCGGTACGGTTTTCAGCAGAATCCTAGATCGGTGATTTCTTGGCCGCATCTGCACTGCGACAGCATGTGCTGCGCAGCAACCGTGAAAGGAAATTCATCATGACCACGCAAACCGGCACCGTGAAATGGTTCGACGACGGCAAGGGCTTCGGCTTCATCACCCCTGATGGTGGTGGCAAGGACCTCTTCGCCCACTTCAGCGAAATCCAGAGCACCGGCGGCTTCCGCAGCCTGGCCGAGAACCAGAAGGTTCAGTTCGAAGTGAAGCAGGGCCAGAAGGGCCCGCAGGCTTCGAACATCCGCGCTGCCGACTGATCCAGTCCGCACCGCTTCCCTGAAAACCGCAGCTTCGGCTGCGGTTTTTTCGTTTCTGGACCGGGTTTGCGGCGGGCCGCGTGGCCGCGGTGCGCGGTGCTCAGCCGGGCGGGTTCAGGTCGCCGGGCCGCCGTATGCCGGCAGTTCGGCCGCGGCCAGCAGGGGCGCAGCTGCGTCCTTGGCTGCCAGCTCGGGCGTGCGGCCCTCCAGCGGCCACGCGATGGCCAGCGTGGGGTCGTCCCAGCGGATGCTGCGCTCGCAGGCCGGCGCGTAGACATCGGTGGTCTTGTAGAGGAAGTGGGTGTCGTCCTCCAGCGCCATGAAGCCGTGCGCAAAGCCCTCGGGCACCCAGAGCTGGCGGCGGTTGCGGGCGTCCAGCTGTACGCCCACCCAGTGCCCGAAGGTCGGCGAGCCACGGCGGATGTCCACCGCCACGTCGAAAGCCGCGCCCTTGACCACGCGCACCAGCTTGCCCTGCGGATGCGGCGGCAGCTGGTAGTGCAGGCCACGCAGCACGCCGGCCTGGCTGCAGGAGTGGTTGTCCTGCACGAAGGGGCGGCTGCGCGGCAGGCCCAGTTCATCCAGCGCAGCGTGCCAGCGCGGCTCCTTGTAGCTCTCCATGAACCAGCCGCGGTCGTCGCCGAACACGGCGGGCTCCACGATCAGCACGCCGGGCAGTGCGGTGGGCAGCAGCTTCATGCTCAGAAGGCCTTCTCGCGCAGCACCTGCATCAGGTACTGGCCGTAGCTGTTCTTCAGCATCGGCGCGGCCAGCTGCTCGAGCTGCTGGGCGTCGATCCAGCCGGCGCGGTAGGCAATCTCCTCCGGGCAGGCCACCTTCAGGCCCTGCCGTTTTTCGAGCGTGGCGATGAACTGGCCGGCCTCGAGCAGGCTGTCGTGTGTGCCGGTGTCGAGCCAGGCGTAGCCGCGGCCCATGATCTCGACGTTGAGCTGGCCCTGCAACAGGTACTGCGCGTTGACCGCGGTGATCTCCAGCTCGCCGCGCGCGCTGGGCTGGATGCTGGCGGCGATGTCGCACACCTGCTCGTCGTAGAAATACAGGCCGGTGACGGCGTAGTTGCTCTTGGGCTGCTTGGGCTTCTCTTCGATGCTGAGCGCGCGGCGCTGGGCATCGAACTCGACCACGCCATAACGCTCGGGGTCGGTGACGTGGTACGCGAAGACCGTGGAGCCGGTGTCGGTGGCGTGGGCGCGGCTCAGCAGCTGCGCGAAGTCGTGGCCGTAGTAGATGTTGTCGCCCAGCACCAGCGCGCTCGGCCCGCCGGCCACGAAATCGCGGCCCAGGATGAAGGCCTGCGCCAGGCCGTCGGGGCTGGGCTGCACGCAGTAGCTGAGGTTCATGCCCCAGCGGCTGCCGTCGCCCAGCAGGGCCTGGAAGCGCGGCGTGTCCTGCGGCGTGCTGATGACCAGCACGTCGCGCATGCCGGCGAGCATCAGCGTGCTCAGCGGGTAGTACACCATCGGCTTGTCGTACACCGGCAGCAGCTGCTTGCTGATGGCCAGCGTGGCCGGGTGCAGCCGGGTGCCGGAGCCCCCGGCCAGGATGATGCCTTTGCGGTTCATCAGGGTCCTTGTGTGATCAAGAGCGGCTCAGCCCAGCACCTCGGCCAGCATGCGCTGCACGCCGGCCTGCCAGTGGGGGAGGGTGACGCCGAAGCGGTTGCGCAGCGCCTGCGTGTCCAGGCGCGAATTCAGCGGCCGGCGGGCCGGCGTCGGATAGGCCTCGGTCGGAATCGGCAGGATGCGGTCGGGTGCGACCTTGACCGCATGCCCGCGCGCGCGCACCCACTCGATGACGAGGCTGGCGTAGCCGTGCCAGTTCGTCTCGCCACCCGCCACGCAGTGGTAGGTGCCGGCCAGCGTGGCGTCGGCGCGCAGCCGGGGCAGGGCCAGCGCGGTGACGTCGGCCAGCAGGTCGGCGCCGGTGGGCGCGCCCCACTGGTCGGCGATGACCTTGAGCTCCTCGCGCTCGGCCGCCAGCCGCAGCATGGTGCGCGCGAAGTTGCCGCCGCGTGCGGCATAGACCCAGCTCGTGCGCAGGATCAGGTGCCGGCAGCCGCTGGCGCGGATGAGTTCCTCGCCTTCGAGCTTGGTCTGGCCGTAGACGCTGAGCGGCGCGGTGGGCGCCGATTCGTCGCGCCAGTGGCTGCCGCTGCCGTCGAAGACGTAGTCGGTGCTGTAGTGCACCAGGCTCGCACCGATGGCCGCCGCCTCGCGCGCGATGACGCCCGGCGCCAGCGCGTTGATGCGGCGCGCCAGGTCGGGCTCGGACTCGGCCTTGTCGACCGCGGTGTGCGCGGCCGCATTGACGATGGCGTCGGGGCGCACGCGCCGGATCAGGCCGGTCAGCGCGTCGGGTTCGGAGAAATCGGCCTTCAGCTCGCCCGGCGAGTCGAAGTCGCAGGCCACCACCTCGCCCATGATCGACAGCGAGCGCTGCAACTCCCAGCCAACCTGGCCGCCCTTGCCCAGCAGCAGGATCTTCATCGTGCGCTGTAGTTGGTGGCGACCCAGTCGCGGTAGCCGCCACTCTGCACGTTGGCCACCCAGTCGCTGTTGGCCAGGTACCACTGCACGGTCTTGCGGATGCCGGTGTCGAAGGACTCGGCCGGGCGCCAGCCCAGTTCACGCTCGATCTTGCGCGCGTCGATGGCGTAGCGGCGGTCGTGGCCCGGGCGGTCCTTGACGTGCGTGATGAGCCGCTTGTAGGGGCCGTCGGCGCTGGGGCGCAGCTCGTCCAGCAGCGCGCAGACCGTGTGCACGATCTCGTGGTTGGTCTTTTCGTTCCAGCCGCCGATGTTGTAGGTCTCGCCCAGGCGGCCGCCGGCCAGCACCGCGCGGATGGCGCTGCAGTGGTCGGTCACGAAGAGCCAATCGCGCACCTGCTGGCCGTCGCCGTAGATCGGCAGCGGTTTGCCGGCCAGCGCGTTGACGATCATCAGCGGGATCAGCTTCTCGGGGAAGTGATAGGGCCCGTAGTTGTTGCTGCAGTTGGTGGTGACCACCGGCAGCCCGTAGGTGTGGTGCCAGGCGCGCACGAGGTGGTCGCTGGCGGCCTTGCTGGCGCTGTACGGGCTGTTGGGCTCGTAGGGGTGGGTTTCGGTGAAGGCGGGTGCGTCGGGCGCCAGGCTGCCGTAGACCTCGTCGGTGCTGACGTGGTGGAAGCGGAATGCGGCCTGGGCCTCGGCGTCCAGCCCGCTCCAGTGGCCGCGCACGGCCTCCAGCAGCGTGAAGGTGCCCTCGACGTTGGTCTTCATGAAGGCGCCGGGGCCGTGGATGCTGCGGTCGACGTGGCTTTCAGCCGCAAAGTGCAGCACCGCGCGCGGGCGGTGTTCGGCCAGCAGGCGGTCGAGCAATGCGCGGTCGCCGATGTCGCCCTGGACGAAGACGTGGCGCGCGTCACCCTGCAGCGAGGCCAGGTTCTGCAGGTTGCCGGCGTAGGTGAGCAGGTCGAGGTTGACGACGGGTTCGGCCTGCGTGGCCAGCCAGTCGAGCACGAAGTTGCTGCCGATGAAGCCGGCGCCGCCGGTGACGAGGATGGTCATGTTCTGCCGTAGGTGTCTTCGAACCGCACGATGTCGTCTTCGCCGAGGTAGCTGCCCGACTGCACCTCGATGATCTCCAGCGGCACCTTGCCCGGGTTGCGCAGGCGGTGGGTTTCGCCCAGCGGGATGTAGGTGCTCTGGTTCTCGGTCAGCAGGATGACCTTGGCGCCCACCGTCACCTCGGCGGTGCCCGTGACCACGATCCAGTGCTCGGCGCGGTGGTGGTGCATCTGCAGGCTCAGCGACGCACCCGGCTTGACCATGATGCGCTTGACCTGGTCGCGCGGGCCGCTGTCGATGCTGTCGTACCAGCCCCAGGGCCGGTGCACCTTGCGGTGCAGCAGCTGCTCGCCGCGCTGCTCGCGGCCCAGGCGGTTGACGATGTGCTTGACGTCCTGGCTCTTGCTGCGGCTGGCCACCAGCACCGCGTCGGGTGTCTCCACCACGACCACGTCGTCCAGGCCGACCACGCCCACCAGGCGGCTGGTGGCGTGCACCAGGGAGTTCTTGCAGTCGCTGAAGATCGCGTCGCCGACGCTGGCGTTGCCGGCGGCGTCCTTGGGCGCCACCTGCCACACGGCTTCCCAGGCGCCGAGGTCGTTCCAGCCGGCGGCCAGCGGCTCCATGCGGATGTCGAGCACGCCGGGGCAGCGTTCCATCACGGCGTAGTCGACCGATTCCGAAGGCACGGCGGCGAACTCGGCCTTGCCGGGCCGCACGAAGGCGGCATCGTGGCTGCGCACCGCAAACGCGGCCCGGCAGGCGCTGGCGATGTCGGGCCGGAAGCGCTCCAGCGCCGCCATCCACACCGAGGCCCGCAGCACGAACATGCCCGCGTTCCAGTAGTAGCCGCCGGCGGCCAGGTACTTCTGTGCCGTGGCGGCGTCGGGCTTTTCGACGAACTGCGCCACGCTGGGGCCGTCGGCGCGGATGTAGCCGTAGCCGGTCTCGGGCCTGTCGGGCGTGACGCCGAGGATCGTGATGGCGCCTTCGGCCGCCGCCTGCACCGCGCGGCGCAGCGACGCCGTGAAGGCCGGGCCGTCGGTCACGGTCTGGTCGGCCGGGGTCACCACCAGCACCGGGTCGGAGCCGCTGTCCAGCGCCTGCAGCGCGGCCAGCGTGACGGCCGGCGCGGTGTTGCGGCCCATCGGCTCCAGCACCACCGCCGCGGGGTCGATCTTCAGCTCGCGCAACTGGTCCAGCACCAGGAAGCGGTGTTCCTCGTTGCCCACCACCAGCGGCGCGGCGACCTCGATGCCGTCGTCGGCCAGGCCCTGCAGGCGCGACACGGCCTGCTGGAACAGGCTGGTGTTGCCCGACAGCACCAGGAACTGCTTCGGGAAACCGCTGCGCGACAGCGGCCACAGCCGCGTGCCCGAGCCGCCGGCCATCACCACAGGCCAGACCTGCGTCTTCGTCATGCTTCAAATCCCTTGGGGTTCATCGATTGCCAGCGCCAGCTGTCCTCGCACATGCGGGCCAGGTCGTGGCGTGCGCTCCAGCCCAGAAGTTCGTGTGCCAGCGACGGATCGGCATAACACGCGGCCACGTCGCCGGGCCGGCGCGGCATCACTTCGTAGGGTACCGCACGCCCGCTGGCTGCCGCGAACGCGGCCACCACTTCCAGCACGCTGTAGCCCCGGCCCGTGCCAAGGTTGACAGTCAGCGAGCCCGGATGGCCCAGCAGGCGCTGCACCGCCGCCACGTGGCCCTGCGCCAGGTCGCTGACGTGGATGTAGTCGCGCACGCCGGTGCCGTCGGGCGTGGCGTAGTCGTTGCCGAAGACCGACAGGTAGGGCCGCCGCCCCACCGCCACCTGGGCCACGTAGGGCATCAGGTTGTTGGGCACGCCGCGCGGGTCCTCGCCGATGTGGCCGCTGTCGTGCGCGCCCACCGGGTTGAAGTAGCGCAGGCAGGCGGTCTGCCACTGCGGGTCGGCCGCGCCCAGGTCGCGCAGCATCTGCTCGCCCATCAGCTTGGTCTGGCCGTAGGGGTTGGTGGCGGACAGCGGCGCCGTTTCGCGGATCGGCAAGGACTGCGGGTCGCCGTAGACCGTGGCGCTGGAGCTGAACACGAAGCGCTTCACGCCGTGCTGCTGCATCACGCGGCACACGGTCAGCAGGCCGCCCAGGTTGTTGGCGTAATACGCCAGCGGCTGGGCGGTCGATTCGCCCACCGCCTTGAAGGCCGCGAAGTGCACGACGGCGTCGATGCGGTGGCGCTGGAAGAGGCCTTCCATGGCCACCGCGTCGCCCACGTCGGCCTTCTCGAAGCGCGGCTCGCGGCCGCCCAGCACCTGCAGCCGCTGCAGCACCACCGGCGAACTGTTGGAGTGGTCGTCGACGCCCACCACGTCGAACCCCGCCGCCCACAGGGCCAGCCAGGTGTGGGATGCGATGTAGCCGGTGGCGCCGGTGAGCAGGACGGTGGTCATGGGTGTCGGGGCTGGAGCGTTGCAGGGTGGGTGGCGCGGGCATCACTGCAGCACGAACTGCCCGCTGCAACTGTAGACGTTTGCAGAGTACGCATCGTTGAGCAGCGGGTTGGTGTTGCTGCCGCGGCGGTCGTGGCTGAGCAGGCAGCTCAGCGTCAGGCTGCGCAGCGCCTCCCAGCGCACGCCCAACGAGGCGCTGTTGCCGTTGTCGCGCCCGCTCAGGCCCGTCACGAACTGACCGTTGCCCGCCAGCTGCCTGCGGTAGGTCTGCAGCGCGGCGCTGAGCGAGGTCTTGCCGGTGAGCGCGTACTCCGCACCCACGCGCAGCAGGTCGGTGGTCTGGCTGAAGGCGGTGGTGGCGACGTCGCTGCTCTGCCCGGTGTCGCGCGCCAACCGGGTGTTCATCCTGAGCCGGCCGCCCGGCTCCCAGGTCCAGACGAGCGCACCGGTGGTGCTGGAGAAGTCGCGTTCGCTCAGCTGCTCGTGGGTCGTCTTGCCGCGGCCGATGCGGACATCGAAGCTGCTGCTGCCACCGGGCCGCCACGCGGCGCTCAGGTCGACCTCGTTGCGTTCGCGGCGGTCGTTGGGGTCGGGCAGCGTGAACAGCAGGTTGGGGTAGTCGTAGCGGGTCTGCCGGGCCGACAGCGCCACGCTGCTGGCGCCGCCCAGCCGGTAGCGCACGCCGGCCGAGGCGCCACGCTGCCGGTATTCGGCGTAGTCGGCCGCCGGGTTGCCGTAGTCGACACGGCTGCTCTGCACGCCGACCTCCAGCCCCAGCGGGCCAGCCAGACCGACACGCGCCGTCGCCCCGGCGCGCTGCGACCTTTCGGTGTTGCCGCCCACCAGCACCTCGCCGGCGCGGCCGCGCACGTCGGGGCGCTGCTGGCGGTCGGCGCCTGCCGAGAGCCGGCCCGACAGCGTGTAGAGCGTCTCCCAGTCCAGCGCCAGCGCCAGGCCGTAGCCCTCGCTGTTGAAGGCCTCGTTGTTGTCGTAGCGGTTGGCGCGCAGGCTGCCGGTGCCGGTGAGGCGCTGGCGACCGAAGCGCTGGTCGATGCCGGCCACCAGCGCGGTGCTGGAGACGGTGTCGCTCTCGCTGCTGCCCGGCGGCAGCGCCTGGCCCTCGCGCAGGCGCAGCAGGTTGGACTCGTGCGAGAAGGTCTGCGCCACGCCCACGTACCAGGGGCTGCTGCCGGCATTGCCGACGGTGCCGGCGGCGACCCCCTGTGCGGCCCCGGGCGGGGCGACGGTGGCAGCACACAGCAGCACGGTCAGGTGAAGTGGCAGCGGGAGTGAAGACTTGCGCATGATGAAAAGGCCTCCAGGGTTGCAGGTGCACTGCCTTCAATAGGCATTGCGGTCGAAAAACACCAACTTGACGGTTCTGGCGATGATTTGCAGGTCCAGGCCGAGCGACCAGTTGCGCAGGTACTCCAGGTCGTACTCGACCCGCGCGTGCATCTTGTCGACGGTGTCGGTCTCGCCCCGGTGGCCGTGGATCTGCGCCCAGCCGGTGATGCCGGGCTTGACCTTGTGGCGCACCATGTAGGCCTTGATCAGCTGCCGGTAGAGCTCGTTGTGGGCCACCGCGTGCGGGCGCGGCCCGACGATGCTCATGCGACCCTGCAGCACGTTGATGAACTGCGGCAGTTCATCCAGCGAGGTGCGCCGGATGAAGGCGCCGAAGGGTGTGATGCGCGGGTCGCCCTTGACGGCCTGCTGCACCACCGACCCGTTGTCCAGCGCCCGCATCGAGCGGAACTTGTAGACGACGATCTCCTCGCCATCCAGCCCGTTGCGCCGCTGCCTGAAGATCGCCGGCCCCGGCGAACTGAGCCGCACGCCCAGCGCCAGCACCAGCAGCACCGGAGAGATGAGCACCAGGATGATCGACGCCAGCACCAGGTCCGACAGCCGCTTGACGAGCTGGTTGGTGCCCGTGAAGGGCGTCTCGCACAGCCCCACCACGGGCACGCCGTTCATGTCCTGCAGGCGGCCCTGGATGATGCTGATGCCGAACACGTCGGGCACGAAGAACACGCTGGCCGTGGTGCCCTGCAACTGCTCCATCAGCGCCACGATGCGCGGCTGCGAGCCCAGCGGCAGCGTGATGTAGACCGCGTGCACGCCGTGCTCGCGGATGAAGGGCGCCACCTCGCGCAGGCCGCCCAGCCGCGTGCCGCGGGCGTCGGGGTCGACGCGGTCGTCGTCGCGATCGTCGAAGTAACCCATGAACTGCAGGCCACTGCCGCCGTGGGCCGCCGAGGCCCGCGCCACCTTCACGCCCAGCGGCCCGGCGCCCACCACCACCGCCAGGCGCCGGTTCTCGGGCCGCGCCGCCCAGCGCTGCTGCCAGGCGCGGCCGCCGAAGTAGGCCAGCCACTGCAACACCGGTGTGACGATCGCCCACCAGAGCAGGATGTCGGGGTCGAACAGCGTCAGGCTGCGCGTGGCATAGCCGGCCAGCGCCAGGATGGCCAGCAGCCCCAGCCAGGCGGCGGCGATGTCCACCGCGGCCGTGAGCGGGCGGTCCGGGAAGCGGTTGCGGCTCGGGAAGGTGAGCGTCAGCACCAGCAGGCACAGCGTCAGGTCGGCGCGGCCGATGGGCTCGTCGAACACCGCCGCCACGCCCAGGAACACCGCAATCGCCACCAGGGGGTCGAGCACGGCGGCGACCAGCGAGGTCACGGATTGCGGGGCACTGAAAAAAGTGCGTGAGTAGCCTCTGTCGTCGAACATCGTGGTCAGCCCGTCCTGCGCGGCCTATGGCAGGAAAGGCGCCTGCCTTTCGAAACAACCGGTATCCGGGGTCCGTTCGACCGGGTTCCACGGGCAGACAGGCCGCCTGGGTCGGGCCCGGCCCGGCCGTTGGCACCGGGCTCACCGGGGCCCGCGTCGGCCCCGGGTGGGGGCGCCAGCGCGGCGCCGCAGCCCGGCTGCCTACAATCGCGCGATGCTCCAAAGCCTGAATGCCATGCTGGCGCCGGCCCTCGCCGAACGCCTGACGCTGCTGCTCAACCACGTGTTGTCCGGCGAAACCGTGGCCACCGAGCGGCTGCGCCCGCACAGTGGGTGCACGCTCTCGCTCACGCTGGCCGGCTGGCCGGCCCTGCTGCCGCCACCGCCGGCGCTGGCCTGGCGCATCACGCCGGCCGGGCTGCTCGACTGGTGCGGCCCCGAGGGCCTGACCGGCGCCGATCTGGCCGTCACCCTGGATGCCAGCAACCCGGCGCTGGTGCTGGCACGTGCGCTCGGCGGCGAGCCGCCCGTGGTGCAGATCGACGGCAGCGCCCAGCTGGCCGGCGACGTGAACTGGCTGCTGCAAAATTTGCGCTGGGACGTCGCGGCCGACCTCGACCGGCTGTTCGGCCCGCAGCTGGCGCAACCGCTGCACCAGGTCGGGCGCATGCTGGGCAGCGCCCTGCGCACCGCGCTGAAGGGCGCGTCGGCGCTGGGCGAGCAGTGGCGCGCGCGGCGCGTGTGAACAGGCTCGGGCAGCGCACGGGCGCCGGGGCAGGGTGCCCGGCATGAGGCAGTTCGGCCGCCTCGTGTTCATCGTCGTCACGGTGCTGCGCTTCGGCCTCGACGAGGTCGCGCTGAGCGCCTTCCCGCAGCGCTGGGTGCGCGCGCTGGTGCGGCTGGTGACGCTGGGCCGCACGCTCGACGCGCCGCGTGGCGAGCGGCTGCGCCTGGGCCTGGAGCGGCTGGGGCCGATCTTCGTCAAGTTCGGGCAGGTGCTGTCCACGCGGCGCGACCTGATCCCGCTGGACGTGGCCGACGAACTGGCCCGCCTGCAGGACCGCGTGCCGCCGTTTCCCGCGGCCGAGGCCCGGGCCCTGGTGGAGAAGGCCTTCGGCCGCCCGATCGACGCGGTGTTTGCCAGCTTCGACGCCGAGCCGGTGGCCAGCGCGTCCATCGCGCAGGTGCACTTTGCGGTGCTGAAGGATGGCCGCGAGGTGGCGGTGAAGGTGCTGCGCCCGGGCATGCTGAAGGTCATCGACCAGGACATGACGCTGCTGCACACGCTGGCGCGCTGGGTCGACCGCCTGTCGGCCGACGGCAAGCGGCTCAAGCCGCGCGAGGTGGTGGCCGAGTTCGACGGTTATCTGCACGACGAGCTGGACCTCGTGCGCGAGGCCGCCAACGCCACGCAGCTGCGCCGCAACATGGAGGGCCTGAACCTCGTGCTGGTGCCCGAGATGGTGTGGGAGCTGTGCACGTCCACCGTGATGGTGATGCAGCGCATGAAGGGCGTGCCGATCAGCCAGATCGACCGCATCCGCGACGCCGGCGTCGACTTGAAGAAGCTGGCCGTGGACGGCGTGACGATCTTCTTCACGCAGGTCTTCCGCGACGGCTTCTTCCACGCCGACATGCACCCGGGCAACATCCAGGTCAGCCTGGACCCCGCGCACTTCGGCCGCTACATCGCGCTCGATTTCGGCATCATCGGCACGCTCACCGAGACCGACAAGGAATACCTCGCCTACAACTTCATCGCGTTTTTCAGGCGCGATTACAAGCGGGTCGCCGAGCTGCACGTGGAAAGCGGCTGGGTGCCGCCCAACACCCGCATCGATGCGCTCGAAGGCGCCATCCGCGCCGTCTGCGAGCCGCAGTTCGACCGGCCGCTGAAGGACATCTCGCTGGGCCAGGTGCTGATGCGGCTGTTCCAGACCTCGCGCCGCTTCAACGTCGAGATCCAGCCCCAGCTGGTGCTGCTGCAGAAGACGCTGCTGAACATCGAGGGCCTGGGCCGCCAGCTCGACCCCGACCTGGACCTGTGGGTCACGGCCAAGCCCTTTCTCGAGCGCTGGATGAACGAGCAGATCGGCTGGCGCGGCCTCGTCGAACGCCTGAAGAACGAGTCGCCGCGCTACGCGCAGCTGCTGCCCGAGCTGCCCCGCCTCGTGCACCAGGCGCTGCGCCAGCAGGGGCAGCCGAGCGACAGCCCGGCGCTGCTGGCCCTGCTGGCGGAGCAGCGCCGCACCAACCGGCTGCTTCAGCGCCTGGTGTGGGGCGCCGTGCTGCTGGGCGGCGGGCTGCTCGCGGCGCGGCTGCTGGCGCCCCAGCTCTTCTAGGCCGTCGCAGCAGGCACTGGCCCCGTATTTCAGTTCTGCCGCGATTCGCCGCGGACCCTATAATTTCCCCTTTTTAATCAACGGTTTAGCAATGCCCATCTACGCCTACCGGTGCACCGCCTGCGGCCACGCCCAGGACGTGCTGCAGAAGATGTCGGACCCGGTGCTCACCGTGTGTCCGGCCTGCAGCCAGAGCACCTATGCCAAGCAGCTCACTGCAGCGGGCTTCCAGCTCAAGGGCTCGGGCTGGTACGTCACCGATTTCCGGGGCGGCAACACCGCCGCGCCGAAGCCCGCCGAAGGCGGTGCCGCCGCGGCGCCGGCGGCGGGCGGCGACAAGCCGGCTGAAAAATCTGCTGAAAAAGCTGCCGACAAAGCGGCGGCACCGGCCGCGGCCCCGGCGCCGGCCCCCAGCGCCCCCAGCACGCCCGGTTCGGGCAGCTGAGCCGCACCACCACCCCGCACTCGGCCCGTTCTCCCGTGAAAAAATACCTCGTTGCCGGCCTGCTGGTCTGGCTGCCGCTGGCCATCACGATCTGGGTGCTGTCGTGGCTGCTCGGCACGCTGGACGGTGTCTTCGTGTGGCTGCTGTCGGCCACGCAGGCGGTGCTGCCGGAGTCGGCGCGCGCCAGCATCGACCGCCTGCGCGGCATGCCGGGCCTGGGCGTGGTGGTGATGGCCGTGGGCCTGCTGCTGACCGGCGTGTTCGCGGCCAACATCGTGGGCCAGTGGTGGCTGCGGCAGTGGGACCGCATCCTGGGCAAGATCCCCATCGTCAAGAGCATCTACAACTCGGTCAAGCAGGTCTCGGACACGCTGTTCTCGAGCAGCGGCAACGCCTTCCGCGAGGCGGTGCTGGTGCAGTACCCGCGCCAGGGCTCCTGGACCATCGCCTTCGTCACCGGGCGCCCGAGCGGCGAGGTGGCGACCCACTTGCCCGGCGAGCACGTCAGCGTCTACGTGCCGACCACGCCCAACCCGACCTCGGGCTTCTTCCTGATCATGCCGCGCGCCGACGTGGTGCCGCTGCGCATGAGCGTCGACGAGGCGCTGAAATACGTCATCTCGATGGGCGTGGTGGGCCCCGCGCTGCGGCCGCCGCCCGTGGTGGCCGTCGCCGCCCGAAATTGACCGGGCTGGCCCGGCACGGCAGCCGGCCAGCCCTGACGAGCCTGCGTGCGCCCGCCCCGGCGGTGCGCCCGGCTTGCAGCAGCGCCACCCCCATCCCTGCATCCCAAGACCCCGTTTCGGACTGGAATCGAACCATGAGAACCACCTACTGCGGCCTCGTCAGTGAATCGCTGATGAGCCAGACCGTCACCCTGATGGGTTGGGCCCACCGCCGGCGCGACCACGGCGGCGTGATCTTCATCGACCTGCGCGACCGTGAGGGCCTGGTGCAGATCGTCTGCGACCCCGACCGCGCCGAGAGCTTCAAGACCGCCGAGGGCGTGCGCAACGAGTTCTGCCTGCAGATCAAGGGCGTCGTGCGCGCCCGCCCGGCCGGCACCGAGAACAGCGGCCTCGTCAGCGGCAAGATCGAGGTGCTGTGCCACGAGCTGACGGTGCTCAACGCGAGCGTCACGCCGCCGTTCCCGCTGGACGACGAGAACCTGTCCGAGACCGTGCGCCTGACGCACCGCGTGCTCGACCTGCGCCGCCCCGAGATGCAGAAGAACCTGCGCCTGCGCTACCGCGTGGCCATCGAGGTGCGCAAGTTCCTGGACGAGCTCGGCTTCATCGACATCGAGACGCCGATGCTCACCAAGAGCACGCCCGAGGGTGCGCGTGACTACCTCGTGCCCAGCCGCGTGCACGACGGCACCTTCTTCGCGCTGCCGCAGAGCCCGCAGCTCTTCAAGCAGCTGCTGATGGTGGCCGGCTTCGACCGCTACTACCAGATCACCAAGTGCTTCCGCGACGAGGACCGAGTTCACGCAGATCGACATCGAGACCAGCTTCCTGGGCGAGGCCGAGATCCGCGCCATCACCGAGGCCATGATCCGCACCGTCTTCCGCAAGACGATGGGCGTGGAGCTGCCGGTGTACGCCGAGATGACCTACGCCGAGGCGATGCACAAGTACGGCTCCGACAAGCCCGACCTGCGCGTCAAGCTGCAGTTCACCGAACTCACCGACGTCATGAAGACGGTGGACTTCAAGGTCTTCTCGGGACCCGCGACGACCCCGGGTGGCCGCGTGGCGGCGCTGCGCGTGCCGGGCGGCGGCGAGATGAGCCGCGGCGAGATCGACGCCTACACCGAGTTCGTCAAGATCTACGGCGCCAAGGGCCTGGCCTGGATCAAGGTCAACGACGCCGGCAAGGGCCGCGAGGGCCTGCAGAGCCCGGTGGTGAAGAACCTGCACGACGCCGCCATCGCCGAGATCATCGCCCGCACCGGCGCGCGCAACGGCGACCTGATCTTCTTCGGCGCCGACAAGGCCAAGATCGTCAACGACGCGCTCGGTGCGCTGCGCGTCAAGCTCGGCCACAGCGAGTTCGGCCGCAACCACGGCTTGTTCGAAGAGAAGTGGGCGCCGCTGTGGGTGGTGGACTTCCCGATGTTCGAGTACGACGACGACGGCAAGCGCTGGAACGCCGTGCACCACCCGTTCACGGCGCCCAAGGACGGCCACGACGAGCTGATGAAGACCGACCCCGGCGCCTGCATCGCCAAGGCCTACGACATGGTGCTCAACGGCTGGGAGATCGGCGGCGGCTCGGTGCGCATCCACCGTGCCGACGTGCAGGCGCGTGTGTTCGAGGCGCTCAACATCACGCCCGAGGAGCAGAAGATCAAGTTCGGCTTCCTGCTCGACGCGCTGCAGTACGGCGCGCCGCCGCACGGTGGCCTGGCCTTCGGCCTGGACCGCATTGCCACGCTGATGACCGGCGCAGAAAGCATCCGCGACGTGATCGCGTTCCCGAAGACGCAGCGCGCGCAGTGCCTGCTGACCGGCGCGCCGAGCTTCGTGGACGAGGCGCAGCTGCGCGAGTTGCACATCCGCCTGCGCAACCCCACGCCGCAGGGCGCCTGACGCGGCAGGCCCGGGGTTTCGACCCCGGGCCCCCCGGCTGGCGCGGGGCCGCTGTGTCGGCGCAGCGCGACTGGACTGAAGCACCTGCCTGCGCTTCAACGGCCGAATTCCGCGGCTTTGTACCGCTCGGCGCGTGTGACGCCCGAAGACAAAGCCTTAAGTATGGGTTTTGCGGGTCGATTCTCCCTCCATGAGAAATCGTTTCGGCCCTGTCAGATCCGCAGTCCGCGGCCTGACACTCATCGAGCTGATGATCGGTCTGGCGGTGATGGGCGTGCTCGCCGCACTGGCGGTACCGTCGTTCTCGGGCATGTTCAACCGCCTCCGGCTGACCGGCGTGGCGAATGAGGTGGCGGCTGACCTGCAGTACGGCCGCAGCGAGGCCGTGCGCCGCCGTGCAGCGGTGGTGCTGGCGCCGGCCTCCTCGGGGCTGGGTTACCAGCTCACGAGCGGCACGACGGTGCTGAAGGACGTGAGCTTTGCGCGCGGGCTGAGCTTTGCCAACAGTGCCACGATCACCTTCGACCAGTTGCGCGCCACCAGCACGCCGGCTGCGCTGGACCTGCGCAATGAGGCCGGCACCATGCGCGTCAATGTCAACGCGATGGGGCGCGTGACGATGTGCGCGCTGTCGGGCTCGCTGTCGGGCTATGCGCCATGCTGAAGCACGGCACCTCCCGCCGCACGCTGCGCGGTGCCTCCCTGGTGGAACTGATGGTCGGCCTGACCATCGGGCTCCTGGTGGTGGCCGGCGCCTCGGCGCTGTTTGCCCAGCAACTCGCGGCCACGCGGCGCACCATGCTGGAGGCGCGCCTGAACCAGGACATGCGCGCCGCTGCCGACCTGATCGTGCGCGACCTGCGGCGTGCCAGCTTCTGGCGCGATTCGATCACCGGCACGCAGGCGGTGGGCGCCACTTCGGCGACGGCCAGCAACCCGTACCGTGCCGTCAGCAGCAGTGCGGACGCGGTGGTCTACGCGTTCTCTCGCGATGCCACCGAGGACAACGCACTGGGCGCGGCCGAGCAATTCGGCTTCCGCCGCACCAGCACCGGGCTGCTGCAGATGCAGGTGGAACAGGACAGCTGGCTGGACCTCGTCGACCCTTCGCTGGTGCGCATCACCGCCTTCACGATCACGCCCACGCAACGCCTGCTGCCGCTGGGAGACCTGTGCGCCACGGCCTGCCCGCCAGGCACACCCAATTGCCCCAGCACCACGGTGCGTCAGTTCAACCTGGTGCTGCGCGGCCAGGCCGTGGCCGACGCGGCGGTGCAGCGTGAACTGCGCATGGCGGTGCGCCTGCGCAACGACCACCTCGACGGCGCCTGTCCCGCATGAAACCGCACACCTTGTCCTCGCTGCACCGGCGTCGGCCTCTCGCGACACGGCTGCGGCCACCGCCGCACCGGCAGGCCGGTGCCGGCACCATCGGTGTCGTGTCCCTGCTGCTGCTGGCGACACTGGTGTCGTTGATGTACCTGAACCGCGGCATCGTCTTCGAGCAGCGCACGTCGGCCAACCAGTGGCGCTCGACCCAGGCCTTCGAGACCGCCGAGGCCGGCATCGAGTGGGCCACCGGCATGCTGAACGCACCCTACGACATGGGTGCCGACTGCCAGTTCCTGGGCTCGGCCAACGTGTCTTTCCGCAAGAAGTACGTGATGACCTTGTGGAACGATCCGGTCACGCCTTCAAGCGACGTCGTGCCCGCCGTGGCACAGCCGGCCTGCCGCATCACGCCGGCGGGGCGCACCTGCAGCTGTCCGGGCGCGACCAACGCCGCGGCGCCCACCGTGGCCGGCGTCGGCGCGAGCTTCTCGGTGCAGTTTGCCGCCGTGCCGGGCGAGCCGGAGGCCGTGCGCGTGACCTCCTGGGGCTGCGCGCCCACCGACGGCGGGCAGGCCTGCAACGCGGCCAACGCCGCCGCCACCGACGCCCATGCGCGGGTCGAGGTGCTGTTGCGCCTGAAGCCGGTGCTGCGCGCGGCGCCGGCCTCGCCGCTGACCTGCGGCACCAGCTGCTCGCTGAGCGGCTCGTACAACATCGTCAACGCCGACATCGGCACCAACGGCGTGCTGGTGAACGCTGGCACCACGATCGATGCGTCCCCCGGTGTGTCGCTGGCTACGCTGCCGGGGCAGCCGGCTGCCAACGGGCTGGTCGGCGACGACGCCTCGCTGTCCAGCCTGGCCAGCACCGACCCCACCTGCAGCAATTCGGGCATGTTCAAAGCCTACTTCGGCACCACGATCGAGGCCTACCAGCGCGCACCTACCACCAAGGTGCTCAGCTGCGGCAGCGCCAGCGACTGCAGCAGCAAGATCCAGGGCGCCTACAACGACGGCTGGCGGTCGTTCTACTTCAGCAGCGACCTGCACCTGTCGGGCAACAGCACGCTGGGCAGCGCCGCCGACCCAGTGACCATCGTGACGCCGAACGAGATGGACATCAACGGCAGCTGGACCATCTTCGGGCTGGTGTTCTCGAACAACGCCGACTTCAACGACCTGGGCACCGGCTCGGCCGTCATCGAAGGGGCCCAGATCTCCTGCGCCGCCTACAGGAACAACGGCAACGGCACGCTGAAGTACAACGCCGACGCGCTGAAGAATGCGCGCCGGTTTTCCGCACTGATGGTCCGCGTGCCCGGCAGCTGGAAGGATTTCGACTGATGCGCACCAAGCGCCACCTCCGCCGGCAGGCACAGGGCATCAGCCTTCTGGAGTCGCTCATCGCCATGGCCGTGGCGTCGGCCGGCCTGCTGGGCCTGCTCTCGATGCAGACCCTGCTGGCGCGCAGCGCCGATGCGGCCAAGCAGCGCTCCGAAGCCGTGCGCCTGGCCGATGAGCAGATCGAATCGATGCGCCTGTACACCAAGATCGCCACCACGCCGGGCCACCTGGCCTGGGCCGATCTCGCCGCGGGCACCGACGCGGTGTCCACCAACGCCACGTACACGCGCCGCTGGACCATCGACGGCAGCGCCGCCGACACGCTGCGCCAGGTCACGGTCACGATGTCCTGGCAGGACCGCGCCGGCGAGGCGCAGCAGATCGTGCTGTCCTCGGTGATCGCGCAGATGGATCCGGCCGACGTGGGTGCGCTCGGCTTCCCGCTGCCGGCCAACACCACGCTGAAGCGGCCGAAGAACCGCAACCTGAACATCCCGGTGCCCGCGCGCGAGCTCGGCAACGGCAAGAGCGTCTACCAGTTGGCGTCGAACTTCGCGGTGGTCTTCAACAACAACTCGGGCTACGTGGTGCAGCGCTGCGACCACCTCGTCACCAGCGAAGCCGACCTGGCCACCGGCTGCCAGGAATACGACGCGCTGATCCTGGCCGGCTACGTGTCCAGGACCACGGGCAGCTTCCCGACCGGGCTGGGCATCAGCACCGCGGGCCTCACGGGGCTGGACAGCGCGCGCAGCGCGCAGTGTTCGTTCGACGATGCGCGCAACCAGACCACCAATGCGCTGATCGACGGCTACAAGTACTACCTCTGCATCCTGCCTGTCACCACGGGCTCCACGTGGTCAGGCACCGTGCGCCTTACGGGGCTGGCCAGCGGCACCGATCACCGCGTCTGCCGCTTCCAGTACGCGTCCGCGGCCGGCCTGTCGGCCAATGCCCGCAACGTGCAGCCCTATGTCAATGTGGCCGACTCGCTGGACAGCCAGAGCTACGTCATCACCACCGCGACCAGCTGCCCCACCGTGGGCGGGCTGCCCACCACCATCCACCAGGTCTGCACGGCAGACAACACCGGCCGCGCAGCCGAGTGCCCGGCATCCTGACGGGTCCAGGCCCCGAGGGACCCGCATGTCGCCGACCCTGAGCCGGCCCGCGCCGGCTCGCCTGCCGATGCCCGGCGGCCGCGTGCGGCCAGCCGATGCGGCCGCAGCGATTGGCTAACATGCCCGGTCCCATGTGTCCCGGGCCTGCCGCCATGAATCCGACCTCCTGCCCACCACCGCGCGTGCGGCGCGCCGCACCGGTGGCGACACCGCGTTGCGCCACGCCAGGCCCGTGTGGCCCGGGGCCGCAGTGAGCGAAGCGCGCCCCTTCAAGATTCCGCGCTCGGTGCTGGTGGTCATCCACACGCCCGCGCTCGAGGTGCTGCTGATCGAACGGGCCGACAAGCCCGGCTTCTGGCAGAGCGTGACCGGCTCGCTGGACGCCGACGACGAGCCGCTGGACGCCACCGCGCGGCGCGAGGTGCTGGAAGAAACCGGCATCGACCGCGGCGACCTGCGCGACTGGGCGTTGCAGAACGTCTACGAGATCTACCCCGTGTGGCGCCACCGCTATGCGCCCGGCGTCACGCAGAACACCGAACACGTGTTCGGCTACACCGTGCCCGGCCGCGTGCCCGTCACACTGAGCCCGCGCGAGCACGTGGCCCATGTGTGGCTGCCGTGGCAGGAGGCCGCCGCGCGCTGCTTCTCGCCGAGCAACGCGCAGGCCATCCTGCGGCTGCCTGAGTTCGTGCCGGCCGCCCCCGCGAGATGAGCGGCCACCATCCCCTGCACTCGTCGCTGATGCCGCCGTCCAGCGGCAACGGCGCGCTGCGCGTGGCCACCTACAACATCCACAAGGGTGTGCGCGGTCTCGGGCCGCGCAAGCGGCTGGAGATCCACAACCTGGGCCAGGCGGTCGAGGCCTTCGACGCCGATCTCGTGTTCCTGCAGGAGGTGCGGCTGTTCCACCACCAGGAGGCGCGGCGCTTCCAGCGCACCAGCTTCGGCTGGCCGGCGCAGGGCCAGGCCGAGTACCTGGCGCCCGACGGCTACGAGGTCGCGTACCGCACCAACGCCGTCACGCGCGGCGGCGAACACGGCAACGCGCTGCTGTCGCGCTGGCCGCTGGGTGACGTGGGCCACCACGACGTCAGCGACCACCGCTTCGAGCAGCGCGGCCTGCTGCACGTGCCGGTGAGCTGGAACGGCCACACCGTGCATGCGGTGGTGGTGCACTTCGGCCTGGCGCACAGCGGCCGCGTGCGCCAGGTGCAGCGGCTGGCGCACTTCATCGAGCGCGTGGTGCCGCGCGACGCCATGCTGGTGGTGGCCGGCGACTTCAACGACTGGGGCGAGCGGCTGGATGCGCCGATGCAGGCGCTCGGCCTGCACCGGGCGATGGCGCCGGGCGGGCAGCGTGCGCAGGCGGTCACGTTCCCGTCGATCGCGCCGGTGTTTGCGCTCGACCGCTTCTACCTGCGCGGCCTGAGCTGCAGCACCACGCTCGTGCCGCGCGGCATGACCTGGGCGCGCATGTCCGACCACCTGCCGCTGGTGGCCGAGCTCGTGCCGGGCTGACACCGGTCATGGCCGACTTCCGACGCGCCGCGCTGCAGGCCTGGACCACGGTGCCCGCGCCGCGCTTCGTGGGCGGCAACCGGATCGAACTGCTGCAGGGCGGCGACGCGCTGTTCCCGCGCATGCAGGCGGCCATCGACGCGGCCGAGCACAACGTCTTCCTGGCCACCTACATCTTCCACGACGACGACGCGGCCCAGGCCGTGGTGGACGCGCTGAAACGCGCCGCGGCACGCGGCGTGGCGGTGCACGTGGTGGTGGACGGCTTCGGCTCCATCGCAACGCTGCCGCGCGTGCGTGCCCTGCTGCACGACAGCGGCGTGCAGCTGGAGGTGTTCCGCCCGCTGCAGCGCTGGTACTCGTGGCTGCAGCCGGGGCAGCTGCGGCGCATGCACCAGAAGCTGTGCGTGTGCGACGAAGCACAGGCCTTCGTGGGTGGCATCAACATCATCGACGACCGCCACGACATGAACCACGGCTGGTCCGACGCGCCCCGGCTCGACTTTGCCGTAGCCATCGAAGGCCCGCTGGCGCAGGCCGTGCACGCCACCGCACGCGCGATGTGGGCGCGCGCGCACCTGTGGCGCGGCTGGCGCGACGAGGTGCGCGGCGTGGCGCGCAGCCAGCGCCCGGTGAAGCACGCGCTGCACCTGCTGCGCCAGCTGCGCGGCGCGCAGCAGCCCGGCGCCGCGCGCGCCACCGGGCCGATGCGCGCGGCCTTCCTGGTGCGCGACAACCTGCGCCAGCGCCGCGCCATCGAGCGCAGCTACGTCGACGCGATCCGGCGCTCGCACACGCGCGTGGACATCGCGGTGCCGTACTTCTACCCGGGCCACGGTTTCCGCACCGCGCTGCGCAAGGCGGCCAAGCGCGGCGTGCGCGTGCGGCTGCTGCTGCAGGGCAAGATCGACTACCGCATCGCCGCGCTGGCCGCGCGGGCGCTGTACGACGAGATGCGCGCAACAGGCATCCGCATCTTCGAATACACGCCCGCGTTCCTGCACGCCAAGGTGGCGGTGGTCGACGACGACTGGGCCACCGTGGGCAGCAGCAACATCGACCCGCTGAGCCTGCTGCTGAACCTGGAGGCCAACGTGGTGGTGCGCGACGCCGAGTTCGCCCAGGCGCTGTCGCAGCGCTTCGAGGAGGCGTTTGCCGTCTCGCGCGAGGTCGCCGACCGCGACCTGCAACCCGGCCTGCGCGGCTGGCTGCGCCGGCTGCTGGTGGCCTGGGTGGCCAACGTGTACCTGCGGGTCGCGGGCATCACCGGAAGGTACTGACGATGGCCTCCAGAACCGCCACGACCGCCAAGACCACCAAGCCCGCCAGGCAAGCCCGGCCCGCCGTGCCGACGGCGCCGCCCGGGCCGGTGCCGATCGACCTGGCGCTGCAAGGCGGCGGCTCGCATGGCGCCTTCACCTGGGGCGTGCTCGACCGGCTGCTGGAGGACGACACGCTGCAGTTCGCCGGCATCTCCGGCACCAGCGCCGGCGCGCTGAACGCCGCCGTGCTGGCCACCGGCTGGGCGCGCGGCGGGCGCGAGGGTGCAAGGGCCGCGCTGCGCGCCTTCTGGATGGACGTGGCGCGCGACCGCGGCCCCTGGGGCGGCTGTTTCGGGGCCCCGCTGGAAGCGCCGATGCCCGCGGTGCTGGGCGGCGCGCCGGCAATCGGCCGCTACAACCTCGACGCCAACCCGTTCTACGCCTGGGCCGCGCCCTGGCTGCGCCTGTTCAGCCCCTACCAGTTCGGCACCCAGTCCACCAACCCGCTGCGCGAGGTGCTCGAGCGCCACGTCGAGCCGCGCCACCTGGCCGAAGGGCCGCTGGACGTCTTCGTCATCGCCACCGCGGTGCGCACCGGGCAGCCGCGGGTCTTCGACCGGCACGACATCGGCATCGACGCGCTGCTCGCCTCGGCCTGCCTGCCGCAGCTGTTCCGCGCCGTGGTGATCGACGGCGAGCCGTACTGGGACGGCGGCTACAGCGGCAACCCTGCGCTGTGGCCCCTGATCTACCAGACCGATGCGCTGGACCTGCTGCTGGTCAAGATCAACCCGCTCGTGCGCCCCGACACGCCGCAGACCGCCGACGACATCGCCGACCGCATCAACGAGATCACCTTCAACGCCGGCCTGGTGGGCGAGATGCGCGCCATCGGCTTCGTGCAGCGGCTGATCGAGCAGGGCGTGGCGCTGCCCGACGGCTACAAGCACCTGCGCCTGCACATGGTGGCCGACGACGACGGCCTGGCGCCACTGAACGCGTCGAGCAAGCTCAACACCGACCGCGCCTTCCTGGAGGCGCTGCACACGCTGGGCCGCGCCGCGGCCGAGCGCTGGTGGCAGGCGCACCGGGCCGACGTGGGGCGGCGGTCGTCGCTGGACCTGGCCGCCAGCTTCCTGACGCCGCGCCGCGCACCGCCGGCGGCCTGACACCGAGCAGCGCGCGATGGACGCGGCCAACGACCTCATCGTGTTGCGCCCCGAAGGGCTGTATTGCCCGCCGGGCGACTTCTACATCGACCCCTGGCGCCCGGTGCACCGAGCCGTCGTCACGCACGCCCATGCCGACCACGCCCGCCGCGGGCACGGCGCCTACCTGGCCACCGCCGTCAGCGAAGGCGTGCTGCGCGCGCGGCTGGGCGCCATCACGCTGCAGGGCCTGGCCTACGGCGAGAGCGTGCACGTGAACGGCGTGCAGGTCAGCCTGCACCCGGCCGGCCACGTGCTGGGCTCGGCGCAGGTGCGCGTGGCGCACGGCGGGCGCGTGTGGGTGGCCTCGGGCGACTACTACACCCGCGGCGCCACGGCCGCCGATGCCGGCGACATCAACACCACCTGCACCGCGTTCGAGCCGGTGCGCTGCGACTGCTTCATCACCGAGAGCACCTTCGGCCTGCCCATCTACCGCTGGCGACCGCAGGCCGAGGTGATGGCGCAGGTCAACGCCTGGTGGCAGGCCAATGCCGACGCCGGGCGCGCGAGCCTGCTGCTGGGCTACAGCTTCGGCAAGGCGCAGCGGCTGCTGGCGGGGGTGGACGCGTCGATCGGGCCGATCGTCGTGCACGGCGCGGTGGCGCCGCTGAACGACGCCTACCGCGCCGCCGGCGTGCCGCTGCCGGCCACGCTGCGGCTGGAAGACGTGAGCGACCGTGCGCTGCTGAAGCGCGCGCTGGTGGTGGCGCCGCCGGCGGTGCTGGGCAGCACCTGGGCGCGCAAGCTGGGCGACTGCAGCGACGCCTTTGCCAGCGGCTGGATGCAGCTGCGCGGCGCGCGCCGGCGCCAGGGCGTGGACCGCGGCTTCGTGCTCAGCGACCACGCCGACTGGCCGGGGTTGCAGCGCGCCATCGCCGCCACCGGAGCCGGCCGCGTCATCGTGACGCACGGCTACGAGGCCGTGATGGTGCGCTGGCTGCAGCAGCAGGGGCTGGAGGCGGGCAGCTTCCGCACCGAGTACGGCCACGAGGGCGAGCCGCCGGCCGAGGCCGGTGGTGCACCGGCCGACCGACCCGCCGATCCACCGGCCGTGACGGCCTGATCGAACAGGCCGGGCCGGCGGCGGCCCAGGCCGCTCAGTTGGTGGCGGGGCGGCCGATCAGCTGCACGTCCAGCCGCGGCTCCTTGATCTTGGCGTCGATCCGGCTCTCGATGAAGATGCGCTTGGACTCGACGCCGCGCTCGGTCAGGAACTTGCGCACGGCGCCCAGGCGGGCGTCGGTCAGCTGGCGTTCGTCGGGGCCGCTGCCGTCGATCTGCCACGGCCCGGTGGGCACGACCAGGGCCACTTCCACGTCGAGGCCGAGCGCGTTGATGATCAGGTCGGTCAGCTGCACCTTGGCGGCGTCGCTGAGCTGGTCGCCTTTGAACAGGCCCTTGGCCGGCAGCGAGGCGGTGCGCGGGGTCATCGCGTTGTCGGCCGGTGGTGCCGCGGGCGCTGCCGGCCTGGCGGGCTGGGCCGTCTGGGCTGCCACCGGGGCCGCCAGTGCTGCCAGCGTCATCGCCAGCACGGCGGCCAGCGCCGTGGCCTCCAGCCGGCCGGGCAGGCGCCGCAGCGCGGGCGCGACACGGGTCGCGGGGTGCAGGGGAGAGTGAGCGAGCTTCACGGTCAGTCCTTTCGATCGACAGTGCCATTGTCCGCCTCGGGCGCCCGCCGTGCCCGGCCCCGTCGCGGCGCGGGGCGGTCGTGCTGCGCACGCCTGGGGGATTTTTTTCCGGCCGCGGGGCACCGCACCGGGGTGGCCGGTGCGGCCGCTGCCGGTGGGCCAGGCGGCATGATGCCGGCATGCATGCCTTCGCGGCCCTCTACGACGCGCTCGACGCCAGCACCGCCACGCAGGACAAGGTGGCGGCGCTGGTGCGCTACTTCGACACCGCCCCGGCCGACGACGCCGCCTGGGCGGTGTACTTTCTGGCTGGCGGCAAGCCGCGGCAGCTGGTGCCCACCGCGGTGCTGCGTGCCGCGGCCTGCCGCGTGGCCGGTGTGGACGACTGGCTCTTCGACGCCTGTTACCAGGCCGTGGGCGACCTGGCCGAGACCATCGCGCACATCCTGCCGCCACCCCCGTCGGGTGCCGCGGCGGCCGAGTTGCCGCCCGCTGGCCTGGCCACCTGGGTGGTGGACCGCCTGCTGCCGCTGCGCGGGCTGGCGCCCGAGGAGCAGACGCAGCGCCTGGCGGGCTTCTGGCAGGGCCTGGATGCAGCCGGCCGCTTCCTGCTGATCAAGCTCATCGGGGGCGGCTTCCGCGTCGGCGTGAGCCGCTTGCTGGTGCAGCGCGCGCTGGCCCAGCATGCGGGCCTGGACGCCGCGGTGCTGGCGCAGCGCCTCGTCGGCTGGACCGACGCCCGCGCCACGCCCGACGCCGCGCGCTGGCAGGCGCTGGTGGCGCCCGCGGGCAGCGGCACCGCGCCGGCGGGTCAGCCCTATCCCTTCTTTCTGGCGCACGCGCTGCAGCCCGGGCCCGAGGCGCTGGGCCCGGTGGCGGACTGGCTGGTGGAGTGGAAGTACGACGGCATCCGCGCCCAGGTGGTGCGGCGTGGCGGCCAGGTGTGGATCTGGTCGCGCGGCGAAGAACTGGTCACCGAGCGCTTCCCCGAGGTGGCGGCGATGGCCGCGGCGCTGCCCGATGGCACCGTGCTCGACGGCGAGCTGCTGGCCTGGCTGCCCGATGCCGACGCGCCGGCACCGTTTCAGCTGCTGCAGCAGCGCATCAACCGCAAGACGCTGCCGAAGAAGCTGCTGGCCGAGGCGCCGGTGGTCTTTGTCGCCTACGACCTGCTGGAGTCCGCAGGCCAGGACCAGCGCGGCCTGCCGCAGGCCGTGCGCCGCGCCGCGCTGGAGGTGCTGCTGGCCGGCAGCGCGCTGCGGCTGTCACCGCAGGTGCTGGCCGCGGACTGGGCCGCCTACGCGGCGCTGCGTGCGCAATCGCGCACGCTCGGCGTCGAGGGCTTCATGCTCAAGCACCGGCAGTCGCGCTACGGCAGCGGCCGCACCAAGGCCGACGGGGTGTGGTGGAAGTGGAAGGTGGAGCCGCTGAGCGTGGACGCGGTGCTGATCTACGCCCAGGCCGGCCACGGCCGCCGCGCCAGCGTCTACACCGACTACACCTTCGCGGTGTGGAGCCGGCCGCCGGTCAGCGGGGCCGAGGCGCAGGCCGTGGTGGACGCCATCGCGCGCCGCGAGCCGGCGCCAGCGGCCGACAGCGGCGCGCTGCAGCTGCTGCCGTTTGCCAAGGCCTACTCGGGCCTCAGCGACGAGGAGTTCAAGGCCGTGGACCGCGTGATCCGGGCCCACACGCTGGAGAAGTTCGGCCCGGTGCGCAGCGTGAAGCCGACGCTGGTGTTCGAGATCGGCTTCGAGGGCATCGGCGCCAGCCCGCGCCACAAGAGCGGCGTGGCGGTGCGCTTTCCTCGCATGTTGCGCATCCGGCACGACAAGCCGCTGGCCGAGGCCGACACGTTGCAGACCCTGCAGGCGCTGATCGGCGGTTGAACTGGCTGGGGTATCGGAAGAAGTGCTGCATTTCAGGCATTTCTCTGTCGATGGTGGGCTCAATTGGGCCGGCAGACTGCCGAAACCCAGTCAGGCCGCAGTCAGCTGATGCGGCCGGGCCAAGGGCCCCCCCCTGTCACCACCGAATTCCATCAAGGACCACCTCACCATGAAGATGCTTGCCCCTGCCCTGGCCGCCCTGTCGCTGCTGGCTTCCGCTCCGGCTTTTGCCAACGACCCCAAGGCCACCATCGCCGACCTCGACGCGCGCCTGGCCAAGATCGGCGCGCCCAAGATCGAGGGCACCGAAGCCGTGGCCGGCAAGACCGTGCCGGCGATCTTCTTCGGCGAGCGCAAGATCAACAACAACTACGACGTCGTCGACGCCGTGCGCAAGGCGCACAACGCCACCGCGACGATCTTCGTCAAGGACGGCGACGAGTTCGTGCGCGTCAGCACCAACGTGCTCACGCCCGAAGGCAAGCGCGGCGTCGGCACGCAGCTGGCCCGCAATGCCGCCTATGAGGCGCTGAGCAAGGGCAACCAGTTCTGCGGGACGATCGACGTGCTGGGCACGGCGTTCGACGCTTGCTACAACCCGATCAAGGCCGCCGGCAAGGTCGTGGGCGCGAGCTACATCGGCCACAAGAAGTGATGCACGGCCCGGGCCGGGCCCGGGTCTGACCCTTCGACCGCTGCTCAGCCAGGACCCGACACATGAACAAACTTTCCAAGATCACCGCCGTGTTCACCCGTTGGGGTGTGGGCCGCCAGCTCGTCACCGCCTTCACCGTGCTGCTGTTGCTGACCGCCGTGCTGGGCGCGTTGTCCGTGTGGTCGCTGTCGCGCGTGGACCAGCGTGCGTCCGAAGTGGCCGAGAAGTGGCTCGCCGGCGTGGGCCACCTGGCCGAGGTGCGCCTGAAGGCCATCGAGCTGCGCGACCTGGAAATCAAGCACAGTCGAACCTCCGACCGCAGCTACCACTCCGAATACGAAGAAAAGATGGCCGAGTCCGCCAAGGGCGTGGCCGGCGCGCTGGCCGCCTACAAGGGCCTGGTGGATGGCGAGGAAGAACGCAAGCTGCTGGCCGCCATGGAGACCGGCTGGGCGGGTTTCCAGAAGGCCAGCGGCCAGGTCGTGGCGCTCGGCAAGGAGCAGAAGCAGACCGACGCCGCCGACATCAGCGACGGCGCCGCATCCATGGCCTACGACGAGATGATCGGCGCGCTGGGCGCGCTGGACAAATTCAACTTCAGCGCCGGCCAGGGCGCTGCGACCTCGGCGCATGCCACCTACCAGCAGGCCAAGGTCATGGTGCTCGGCCTGCTGGCTGCGAGCCTCGTGCTGGGCGCCGGCATGGCGCTGCTGATCACGCGCAGCCTGATCGGCCAGCTCGGCGGCGAGCCGGCAGCGGCGGTGCAGGTGGCCCAGGCCGTGGCCGCGGGCGACCTGAGCACGCCGATCCGTCTCAAGGCCGGTGACAGCCAGAGCCTGATGGCCAGCCTGCAGGCCATGCAGTCCGGTCTGGCCGACACCGTGCGCCAGGTGCGCGAAGGTTCCGAGAGCGTGGCCACCGCCAGCTCGCAGATTGCCGACGGCAACCAGGACCTGTCCGGCCGCACCGAGCAACAGGCCGCTGCGCTGCAGCAGACCGCGGCGACGATGGACGAACTAGGCACCACCGTGCGCCACAACGCCGACAACGCCCGCCAGGCCAACACGCTGGCGCAGGGTGCGGCGGAGGTGGCGGCCAAGGGCGGCGACATGGTCGGCCAGGTGGTGCAGACCATGAAGGGCATCAACGACAGCAGCCGCAAGATCGCCGACATCATCGGCACCATCGACGGCATCGCGTTCCAGACCAACATCCTGGCGCTGAACGCCGCGGTGGAGGCCGCGCGTGCCGGCGAACAGGGCCGCGGCTTTGCGGTGGTGGCGTCGGAAGTGCGCAGCCTGGCGCAGCGCAGCGCCGCGGCAGCGCGCGAGATCAAGACGCTGATCAGCGCCAGCGTCGAGCGCGTGGAGCAGGGCACGGCGCAGGTCGATCAGGCCGGCCAGACGATGGAAGAGATCGTGGCCGCGATCCAGCGCGTGAGCGCGATCGTGGGCGAGATCAGCGCGGCCAGCGTGGAGCAGAGCTCGGGCGTCAGCCAGGTCAGCCAGGCGGTGACGACGATGGATCAGGCCACGCAGCAGAACGCCGCGCTGGTGGAAGAGAGTGCAGCGGCGGCCGAGAGCCTGCGCCAGCAGGCGCAGCAACTGGTGCAGTCGGTGGCGGTCTTCAAAGTGTGAGGGGGCGGCCGCTGTTGCGGCCGCATTCACTTCACGTCAGGCGCTTGCGTTCATGCCGGCGCGAAGCGCGTTTCCATCTCGCGGCGCAGCGTGTAGGCGCGCGTGCCGGTGTCCATCGCCACATCGGCCCAGCTCAGGCTCTGGCCCTTCTTGACCGGACGCACGATCTTCGGGCCGTGTGCCAGCCCGAGCGGCAGCCCGCCCATCGCCAGCGAGGTGGCCGCCGGCAGCAGCTTGCCCCACACGGTGTAGCCGCCTTCGCCGTCCAGCACCTCGCCCACCGCCAGGTCGCGCTTGGCGGTGGCCACCACGTCGGCGTTCCAGCCCATCGCCACGCCGGTGGGTTCCTTGCGCAGCATCACGCTGGCCACCGAGTAGCCCACTTCCAGCCCGATCAGGTGCCAGCGCTTGTAGAGCGTGAAGTAGCGACCCGTGGGGTCGGTGTGCGCGTTGTATTCCTCGAAGCAGTTGCGGATGTAGTCGGTCTCGCCCTCCACCGTGACCCACACACCCATGCGGATGTCGTAGGGGATCTTGCGGCCGTCGGGTTCGAGTGACGAGATCACCTCGACCATGCCCTTCTTCTCCAGCACGCCGCCTTCGCTGATGGGGCGCGTGACGAAGGGGATGTCCTCCACGCTCGCCGGCGGGTACAGCAGGCCGTTGCTCGGCACGGCCAGCCCGGTGGCGTTGCTGACTGCGGTGCTCTCGATGCTGGGCTTGCTGCCGTCGAGGAAGCTGTTGAACATCTTGGGGTTCAGGCCGCCGCGCGCCGCCTGCTCGGGCGTCAGGCCGTAGTGGCCCCACACGGTCTCCGGCGTGCTCTCGCTGAAGTGCGGCAGCCACTTGTGGCCGCGGCCGGCCGCCACCACCGGGAAGCCGCAGGTGCGCGCCCAGTCCACCAGGTCGCAGATCAGCGCCGGCTGGTCGCCGAAGGCCAGGCTGTACAGCACGCCGGCGGCGGCTGCGCGCTGGGCCAGCAGCGGGCCACAGAAGGCGTCGGCCTCCACCGTGACGTTGACGACGTGTTTGCCCTGCGCAAAGGCCTCCAGCATGTGGTCCACCGCGGCGATGGGCGCGCCGGTGCTTTCCACGATCAGGTCGATGCCCGGGTGCCGCACCAGCGCCAGCCAGTCGTCGGTGACAAACGTGCTGCCGTCGCGCAGCGCGGCGTCCAGGCTCGGTGCCTGTACACGCTGCGCGTCCCAGCCCACGCGGGCCAGGTTGCGGCAGGCGGCGTCGGGGCTCAGATCGGCAATGCCCACCACGTGCACGCCGGGCGTGCGCGGCACCTGCGCCAGGTACATGCTGCCGAACTTGCCGGCGCCGATCAGGCCCACGCGGATGGGCTTGCCCTGCGCCGCGCGCTGCGCGAGTTGTGTGTGCAGGTTCATGCGGCTTCCTTCGTGCGCGCCGCGGCAGGCAGACTGTCGAAGTCGGCCTCGCTCGTCACCAGCGCGCTGGCCGGCAGGCCGTCCTTCCAGGGCAGGTCCACCGGCGGGTTGCTCAGCAGGCAGTCGTCGGGCAGGCAGGTGATGGGCGTGAAGTCGCGGTGCGCGATGTACTCCGGCCGCTTGGGGCGGCGGATGTGGTTGCTGACGGCGCACAGGCTCAGGTAGACGCTGACGCGGTTCCACGGGCTCAGGTTGCTGGTGCTGGCGTGCACCAGGCAGCTGTGGAAGAGGATCATCGAGCCGGCCGGCCCCTTGGGGCTGACGATGCCGCCCTGCTTGCCACCGGCCCGCTCCACCAGCTGCGTGATGAGCGAATGGTCCACCGTCCACAGCGGATAGCTGGTCGTCGTCAGATCGTGCCGGGCCTCAACGACGCCACGCCGGTGGCTGCCGGGGATGAACATCAGCGGGCCGTTGAACTCGTTCACGTCGTCCAGGAAGATGGCCACGTTCATCGCACGTTCGGTGGGCATGTGGTCGTCGTTCTTCCAGGTGCCGTAGTCCTGGTGCCACTGCCAGACGTCGCCCTCGAAGGCCATCTTGCCGTTGATCTTGAACTGGTGCATGTAGAGCGCCTCGCCGAGCAGGTCTTGCACCGGCTCCACCATGCGCGGGTGGCGGCCGAGCCGCGCGAACTCCTCGCTGACCATGTGTGCTGCGAAGTTGGTGCGCACCGCGTCGCTGCCCTTCTCGCGCACGTTGTAGGCCTCGCGCCGGCTGTAGAGCTCGGGCACCGCGGCGTTCAGGCGCGCGGTTTCCTCGGGCGTGAAGAGGCCGGGGAAGAAGAGGTAGCCGTCGCGCTCGAACTGCGCGTGTTGTTCGGGGGTGAGTTTCATCGGGTGGCTCCGGCTTGGGATTGAAGGACCTGGGTGAGCTGGCCTGCGAGGTGCTCGCCGGCCTGCTCGCTGTGCTGCGCGATGAGCGCGGCGGCGCGTTCGGCCTGGCCGGCGGCAATGGCCCCGGCGATGGCTTCGTGTTCGTCCCACACCGCGTGGCGCTGGCTGCTTTGCTGCAGCACCGCGCCCATCACGCGGCGCAGGTGGCGCCAGTGCGGTGCCGCGGCCTGCGCCACCAGCGCGTTGCCGCTGGCGCGGTAGATGGCGTCGTGGAAGGCGATGTCGGCGTCGATCATGGCCTGCACCTCGCGCCCGGCCACGGCCTGCCGGCCGCGTTGCAGCACGGCGGGGTCGATCACCGCCTGCCGCGCCGCGGCCAGCCGCGCGGCCAGCGCGTCGAGCGCACCGCGCACCTGGTAGACCTGGCGCATGCCCTGCACGTCGAGCGGCGCCACCTGCACGCCGCGGCCGGGCGCGTCCTGCACGAAGCCGTCGTTCTTCAGCTGCCGCAGGGCCTGCAGCACCGGCTGCCGTGACACCGCCAGCTGCGCCGCAATGTCTTCCTGCGTCAGCCGCTGGCCGGGCGCCAGCGTGCCGTCGCTGATGGCGCCCAGCAGCGCGCGGTAGACCTGGTCCACGCGGTCGGGCGGGCTGTCGAGCTGGACGAGGTGGGCGTTCAAGGAAGGGCTGCCGGAAGTCTGTATACAGAATACAGACACACGATCGGCTGCACACCCGGGTTATTGCCGGGTCCGCAGCGGCCGGTTTTGACCTGGACAAACCGGCGCTGCAAGCCCCCGCCCTTGGTCGCGGTGCCGCTTGGCATGCACTTTGCGCCTGTGGGTTCATGCCCACCGCCCCGGCCACCGCCGCCGACCGCCTGGCCCTGCTGTTGCAAAGCACCGGCGAGGGCATCTTCGGCGTCGACATGGACGGCCGCTGCACCTTCGTGAACCGGGCCGCGGCGCAGATGCTGGGCCGGCGCACCGAAGACGTGCTCGGCTGCAACATGCATGCACTGATGCACCATTCACATGCAGACGGCCGCCACTACCCGGAAGCCGACTGCCCCATCTTCAATGCCTTCCGCCAGGGCCTGCCCTGCCGCATCGACGGCGAGGTGCTCTGGCGCGCCGACGGCAGTGCCTTCCCGGCCGAGTACAGCAGCCACCCGGTCATCGAGGACGGCGTGGTGCGCGGCGCGGTGGCCACCTTCGTCGACATCACCGAACGCAAACGCGCCGAAGAGGCGCTGCGCCGCACCAACGACGAGCTGGAGCGCCGCGTGGCCGAGCGCACGCAGGAGCTGCGCGAGCTGGCCAACCACCTGGAGGCCGTGCGCGAGAACGAGCGCAAGCGCATCGCACGCGAGATCCACGACGAACTCGGCTCGCTGCTGGTGGCGCTGAAGATGGACACGCACTGGTTGGGCAAGCGGCTGGAGGGCCGCGCCGAGCTGCAGTGCAAGTGCCAGGGCATGGGCCGACTGATCGACACCGCGGTGGACAACGTCGGCCGCATCATCACCGACCTGCGGCCCAGCATCCTGGACCACCAGGGCCTGTGGGCCGCGCTGGAGTGGCAGGCGCAGGAGTTCATCGACGCCCATGCCGATGCCGGCGATCTGCTCGGCACGCTGCAGCTGCATGTGGCCGCCGGCGTGGCGCCGCCCGAGGGCGGGCAGGCGATCGCGATCTTCCGCATCTTCCAGGAGATGCTGTCCAACGTGGCGCGCCACAGCCGCGCCCGCCACGTGCGCATGCACATCGCGGTGGACGGCCCGCCCGACCCGGTGCTGTACCTCGACGTGCGCGACGACGGCCTGGGCGCCGCGCCCGAGGCGCTGAACGATCCGCGCAGCTGGGGCGTGATCGGCATGCGCGAACGGGCCGGTCACTTCGGCGGGCGCCTCACGCTCGACAGCGCGCCGGGGCAGGGCATGCGCGTGCGGCTGACGATGCCGCTGCAGGCGCCGCCGTCGCACGGCCTCGCCACGCACCCCACCCAGGCGACCCAGGCGACCCAGGCGACCCAGGCCCACCCATGATCCAGGTCCTGATCGTTGACGACCACCAGATCGTGCGCCAGGGCATCAAGCAGATCCTGGGCGACGCGCCCGACATCGCGCTCGCCTGCGAGGCGGCCAACGGCCCCGAGGCCGTGGCGCGGGTGCGTGCCGGCGGCATCCACGTGGTGCTGCTGGACATCGCCATGCCGCAGCGCGACGGCCTGGACGTGCTGAAGCAGCTGCGCAGCGAATGCCCGAAGCTGCCGGTGCTGATGCTCAGCACCTACCCCGACCGCCAGTACGCGGTGCGCAGCCTGAAGCTGGGCGCCGCCGGCTACCTGAACAAGAGCGCCGTCCGCCGCGTGGCGCAGGGCGGCCTGTTCATCACCGCCAGCGTGGCCGAGCAGCTGGCCACCTCGGTGGGCGCCGGCGTGCGCGAAGACAAGCCGCTGCACGAGCGGCTGAGCCAGCGTGAATACCAGGTCTTCCGCCTGCTCAGCCAGGGCCGCAGCGTGGGCGAGATCGCCGAGCAGCTGGCGCTGTCGTCCAACACCGTCAGCACCTACCGCGCGCGCATCCTCGAGAAGACCGGGGTGCGCAACGACGTCGAGCTGGCGCTCTACGCCGTGCAGCAGGACCAGCACGCCGGCTGACCCCTGACGGCCACGGCCGGGGCGGGCGCGGGAGCGCATCACCCGGCCCGGCGACTGCGCTCAGGCGGCCTGCCGCCCCCCGCCGATGACCCCCGGGACCGCCGCGCGCCGCTGGCGCGTGCTCGGTCAAGAACCCCGACTTTGGGCGAAGGAATGGCACGTTGTTACGTCTTACTTCAAGTCTTCGGCTGCCCGGCCGAAGAAGAGACTTCACCTTGTCGAACCAGCGTCCAGTCGTACTGCCAGTTGTCCTGGACAAAGCGCCTTACACACAATGAACAACACCGTTGAACCGGGATCCACTCTTCGCCCGCACACCCGCCGCGTGCCGACATGGATGGCGCCGGCGGCGCTGGCCCTGCTGTGGCTCGGCTGGGCGGTGGCCAGCGGGCTGGGCCAGGCGGCCTGGGCCTGGGTGGCCTGGGGCGCGCTCGGCCTGGGTGCCTTGGCGGCGTCAGTCACGGGCCTCCTGGGCCGCCGGCCGCGTGCGCTGGCGCCAGCCGACGGCCTGGGCGACGCGCCACCGGACGACGAGGTGATGGCCGCCGTGCTGGCGCGCCTGGACGACGCCGCCGCCACCTGGACCGCCCACCTCGGCAGCGCCCAGGGCCAGCTGCGCGACGCCACGACGCAGCTGCTGACGGGTTTCGACGACATCCTGCGGCAGCTCGACTCGCTGATCGGCGTGGGCCAGGGCGGCGGCAGCGCCACCGCGGGCCTGGCAGACCGCACGCAGGTGCTGGCGCAGTGCGAAGACCAGCTGCGCCAGCTGCTGCAGAACTTCGAAGGCTTCGTGCGCTCCCGCGAGGAGGTGCTGAGCTCGGTGCGCACGCTGACCGAGGCCTCGGCGAGCCTGCGCACGATGGCCGAGGACGTCTCCAACCTGGCGCGCCAGACCAACCTGCTGTCCATCAATGCCGCCATCGAGGCCGCCCGTGCCGGCCCCAGCGGCCGCGGCTTTGCGGTGGTGGCCGGCGAGGTGCGGCGCCTGTCGGCCGAGTCGGGCGACACCGGCCGGCGCATCGGCGCGCAGGTCGACGAGTTCGGCCAGTGCATGCAGCAGGCGATGGCCCAGGCCACCAAGTCCACCGAGACCGACACGCGCACGATGCACGCGTCCGAAGCCACCATCAACCAGGTCGTGGGCCAGGTCGATGCCGCCGTCAACCAGCTGCAGGAACGGGCTGCCGAGCAGACCGCCCACGGCGAGCTCGTCAAGTCGCAGGTGGAGCAGCTGATGGTGGCCTTCCAGTTCCAGGACCGGGTGCACCAGATCATGGACCAGCTGCAGAGCTCGATGCACGCCGCGGTGCAGTCGCTGCAGCAGTCGCTGCGGCAGGGCCGCGTGCCGGAGCCGGCGGCCTGGCAGGCCTTGCTGAGCGCCGGCTACACCACCGCCGAGCAGCGCGCCGTGGGTCCTGGCGCCAAGGGCGGGCAGCCGGCCAAGGCGCCCGAGGCCACCACCGAAACCACCTTCTTCTGACCCACCATGGCCAAGACCATCCTGATCGTCGACGACTCCAGCTCGCTGCGCACCGTGGTGCGCATGGCCCTCACGCGGGCCGGCTACGAGGTCCTCGAAGCCGAAGACGGCGTGAAAGGTCTGTCCGCGCTGGACAAGGCCGCCAAGGTGCACCTCATCGTCAGCGACGTGAACATGCCCAACATGGACGGCATCACCTTCGTGACCGAGGTCAAGAAGCACGCCAAGCACAAGTTCATCCCCGTGATCATGCTGACCACCGAGGGTGAGGATGAGCGCAAGAACCAGGGCCGTCAGGCCGGGGCCAAGGCCTGGATGGTGAAGCCCTTCAATCCGCCGCAGCTGCTGGACGCCGTGTCCAAGCTGGTGCTGCCCTAGGAGCCGCCCGATGCAAGCAGACCACGATGCCGCCGGCGCCCACGCGCCGCCCGCCGCAGAACAAGCCACGCCGCTGGCCCTGCCTGCGGAGCTCACCATCTACGCCGTGGCCGAACTGCACCCGCAGTGGCTGGCCTGGCTGGCCGCGCTGGACCCGCACCACGACGCGGCCCACGTGGACGCCAGCGCCGTCGACCAGGTCGACGGTGCCGGACTGCAGCTGCTGCTGTCGCTGCAGCGCGCGCTGGAAGCGCGGACCTGCCGCCTGCGCCTGCACGGCCCCAGCGAAGCGCTGCGCCAGGGCTGCGCCGCCATGGGACTGGGCGACTGGATGCACCAGCACCTGCCCGAAGGAGCCGCCGCATGAACACCGGCCAGGAACAGGACTTCATCGCCGAGGCACTGCCCGCCTTCATCAGCGAAGCCCAGGAGCAGATCGAGAACCTCGAACAACTGCTGCTGCAGCTGGAAGACGCGCCCCAGGACAGCGAGCTGCTGAACGCGCTCTTCCGCTGCGCCCACACCGTCAAGGGCTCGGCCGGCATCTTCGGCCTGGACCGCGTGGTGGCCTTCACGCACCACGTGGAGACGCTTCTGGACAAGCTGCGCGACGGCAAGGTGGCGCTGACGCCCGCGCTGAGCACGCTGCTGCTGCGCTGCAACGACCAGGTGCGTGAACTGGTGGGCCAGGCCGGCCGGCCGATGCTCGACGAAGACGCCGAGGCGCTGGCCTTGCGGGCCGACCTCGTGGCGCAGCTGCAGGTGGCTGCGGACGTGCAGTCGGCCGCCCCGGCAGGCCCGGACGGCGCGGCGGCGGACGGACCCGCGGCCCCGCGGTGGCACATCTCGGTGGCCTTCGGTGCCGAGACCTTCCGCAACGGCATGGACCCGCTCACGGTGCTGAGCTACCTGCGCGGGCTGGGCACGGTGCCGTGCCTGGTGTGCGACGTGGCGCGCGTGCCGCTGCTGGAGGCGCTGGAGCCCGAGAGCTGCCACCTGGCGTTCGAGTTCGGCCTCGTCACCGAGGCCTCGCAGTCCGAGATCGAAGGCGCCTTCAGCTTCGTGCGCGACGACTGCCGGCTACAGATCATCGAGCCCAGCTCGTCGCAGCGCGGCTTTGCCGAACTGATCGAAGCCATGCCGGACAACCTGCGCCTGGGCGACATGCTGGTAGCCGCCGGCGCCATCACGCGAGCCCAGCTGCAGCAGGGCCTGCGCGCGCAGAGCGCCGCCGCGGCCGCCAGCGCCGATGGCAACGCGCCGCTGCTGGGCGCGGTGCTGCAGGCCACCACCGGCCTGTCGCCGCAGGTCGTGGCCGCGGCGGTGGGTCGGCAGCAGCGCCGGGCCAAGCCCGAAGCCGCGGTTCGCGAGGCGCCCACACCGTCGGCCGCCGACGACCAGCGTTTCATCCGCGTGCAGGCGCACCGCCTGGACGACGTCATCAACCTGCTCGGCGAACTGGTGATCGCCGGCGCCGGCGCCTCGCTGCTGGCCAAGCAGACCAAACAGCGCCAGCTGGTGGAAGCCAACGCCCAGATCAGCCGTCTGATCGAAGAGATCCGCAACGGCACGCTGCAACTGCGCATGGTGCCCATCGGCGAGACCTTCTCGCGCTTTCGCCGCGTCGTGCGCGACACCGCGGCCGAGCTCGGCAAGGACGTGGCGCTGGAGCTGGTGGGCGGCGAGACCGAACTCGACAAGTCGGTGGTGGAACGCATCACCGACCCGCTGATGCACCTGGTGCGCAACGCGCTGGACCACGGCCTGGAGGCGCCGGCGGAGCGCGTGGCCGCGGGCAAGCCGGCGCAGGGCCGGCTCACGCTGGCGGCCTGTCACGAGGCCGGCAGCATCGTGATCCGCATCTCGGACGACGGCCGCGGCATCCAGCGCCAGAAGGTGCTGCAGCGCGCCTGGGAGCGCGGCCTGGTGGAGCAAGGCGTGACACCCGACGACGACGCCATCCTGCGCCTGATCTTCGAGCCCGGTTTTTCCACCGCCGAGAAGGTCACCAACCTCAGCGGCCGCGGCGTCGGCATGGACGTGGTGCGCAGCAACATCGAGGCGCTGCGCGGCACCGTGGCGCTGAGCAGCGATGCGGGCGCCGGCTCGTGCATCGAGATCCGCCTGCCGCTGACGCTGGCCATCATCGACGGCTTCCTGATCGGCGTCGGCCACTCCAAGTTCATCCTGCCGCTGGACGCCGTGGTGGAGGTGATCGAAAACCGCGCCGCACTCGGCCTGATCGACGCCCGCGGCCGCGGTGCCGTGGAGCTGCGCGGGCAGGTGCTGCCGGTGGTCAGCCTGCGCACGCTGTACGCGCTGGAGGGCGACGAGCCCGAACGCTGCAGCGTGGTGGTGCTGAAGGCCGGCACCCGCCGCTACGGCGTGCTGGTGGACCAGCTGCTGGGCCAGCACCAGACCGTCATCAAACCCCTGGGCCGCATGTTCCGCAGCTTGCGCGGCATGTCCGGCTCCTCGATTCTCGGCAACGGCGAAGTGGCCCTCATCTTCGACGTCAATTCCCTCAGCCAGCTGGCCGCCGAGCCCACGGCAGCAAAAGAGCACAACCGCATCACCTCAACCGAAGGACAAGCCTCATGAACATGCCCACCCCCTCATGGATGGCTCGCCTGCTGGCGGGCGCCGAACTGCAAGCCGCCTTCGACGCCACCCAGCGCCAGCAGCAGGCGCTGACCCAGGCCGAGGCCGCCCGCGAGGCCGCCGACGCGGCCCGTGCCGAAGCCGAAGCCAGCCTCGCCCAGCTCAACGCCCGGCTGGCCGCGGTGGAGACCGAGCTGAAGGTGCGCACCGACATCATGAACATCACGAGCATCGTCTCGGAAGCCGACAAGAAGGGCGACATCCTCAACGTCAACGAGAAGTTCCTCGAGGTCAGCAAGTACCCCAAGAAAGAGCTGATCGGCTTCGGCCACAACACCACACGGCACCCCGACATGCCCAAGGAGGTGTTCAAGCAGATGTGGTCGACCATCGGCCGCGGCGAGATCTTCCGCGGCGTGGTGAAGAACCGCGCCAAGGACGGCACGCCCTACTACGTGGACGCGGTGATCGCCCCCATCCTGGGCGAGAACGGCAAGCCCGTGAAGTACCTGGGCGTGCGCTACGACATCACCGAAGCCGAACTCGAGCGCCACAACGCACGCGGCATCCTCAATGCCATCGACACGTCCTACGCCTACATCGAGTTCGATCTCACCGGCAACGTGCTCACCGCCAACAAGAACTTCCTGGCCGTGCTGGGCTACCAGCTCGACGAGATCGTGGGCCGCCATCACCGGCAGTTCGTGGAGCCGACGCACGCCGCGTCGGGCACCTACGCGCAGTTCTGGCGCGACCTGGCCGCCGGCAAGGCGCAGAACGACACCTTCAAGCGCATCCGCAAGGACGGCGGCGAGGTCTGGATCCAGGCTGTCTACGCCCCGGTCAGCGACGAGATGGGCCGCGTCGTCAAGATCGTCAAGATCGCCACCGACGTGACCGCGCAGGTCAGGGCCACGCGCATGCTGGAGCAGGCGGTGGAGCAGGCGCAGCAGGTGGCGTCCGCCGCCCGCAACGGCGACCTCTCGCAGCGCATCCCGATGGACGGCAAGAGCGGCCCCATCGCGGTGCTGTGCGAAGGCGTCAACGGCCTGATGGAGACCACGTCGGTCATCTTCGACGACGTGGGCCGTGTCTTCGGCGCGCTGTCGGCCGGTGACCTGAGCCAGCGCATCACGCGGGACTACAGCGGCGTGTTCGGCCAGGTCAAGGACGACGCCAACGCCACCAGCGACAAGCTGGCCGCCATCATCGACGACGTGGGCCGCGTCTTCAGCGGCCTGGCCGCCGGCGACCTGACGCAGCGCATCAGCCGCGAGGCCGAAGGTGTGTTCGGCCAGGTCAAGGACGACGCCAACAGCACGAGCGAGAAGCTCACCGCCATCATCGAGGAGGTGCGCGCCGCGGCGGATGCACTCACCGGCGCGGCCAACCAGGTCAGTGCCACGGCGCAGAGCCTGAGCCAGAGCGCCAGCGAGCAGGCCTCGTCGGTGGAGGAGACGACCTCGTCGATCGACGTCATGTCGGCCAGCATCAGCCAGAACAGCGACAACGCCAAGGTCACCGACACCATGGCCACCAAGGCCAGCAAGGAAGCGGGCGAGGGCGGCCAGGCGGTCACGCAGACGGTGCAGGCCATGAAGCAGATCGCGCAGAAGATCAGCATCGTCGACGACATCGCCTACCAGACCAACCTGCTGGCGCTGAACGCGGCCATCGAGGCGGCACGTGCCGGCGAGCACGGCAAGGGCTTCGCGGTGGTGGCCGCCGAGGTGCGCAAGCTGGCCGAGCGCAGCCAGGAGGCCGCCAAGGAGATCGGCGACCTGGCCGGCAACAGCGTCAGCACCGCAGAACGCGCCGGCAAGCTGCTGGACGAGATCGTGCCCAGCATCCAGAAGACCAGCGAGCTGGTGCAGGAGATCGCCGCGGCCTCGCAGGAGCAGAGCCAGAGCGTGACGCAGATCGGCGGCGCGATGGGCCAGCTGAGCAAGGCCACGCAGCAGAACGCGTCGGCCTCGGAAGAGCTGGCGGCCACGTCCGAGGAACTGTCGGGCCAGGCCGAGCAGCTGCAGCAGTCGGTGGCCTTCTTCAACACGGTGGCCGAGGGCAGCCGCAAGGGCCGGGACCACGGCGTGGCGGTCGAACGCCGCGCGCCGAACTCGCCGCTGCGGGCGCCCAAGTCGGCGCCCGTGCGGCCCGCAGGCGGCACGGTCAAGGCCGTGGCGGCCACCGGCACGCACGGCAACTTCCGCCCCTACTGAGCCGGGGGCCCGCCATGTCAGCCCCTGAAGCCTCGGCCGGCGCCCGCGCCGGTGCCGCGCAGTTCCTGACCTTCGTGCTGGGCGAGGAGGTCTTTGCGATGGACATCCGCACCGTGCGCGAGATCATCCAGCACGGCAGCATGACCACCGTGCCGCTGATGCCCGACTTCGTGCGCGGTGTCATCAACCTGCGCGGCGCGGTGGTGCCGGTGATCGACCTGCACGCGCGTTTCGGCCGCCCGGCCGCGCGCCTGGGCAAGAAGACCTGCATCGTGATCTTCGACAGCCTGCGCCAGAACGACGGCGTGAGCGAGCGGGTGGAGCTCGGCCTGATGGTGGACGCGGTGAGCGAGGTCATCGACATCGCGGCCGACCACATCGAGCCGCCGCCCAGCTTCGGCGCCGCGGTGCGGCGCGACTTCATCAGCGGCATGGGCAAGGTCGGCCAGCGCTTCGTCGTCATCCTCGATCCCGACCGCGCCTTCGACGTGAGCGAGATGGCCGGCCTGTGCGAGGCCCGGCAGCTCGCGCTCGCGGCCTAGGTTTCCCATCACACACCGGACGGATCCCATCGCATGAACATGCAACTGCAGGAACCGGTCTTCCAGCGCATCGCGGCCTTGATGCACGGTGCGGTCGGGCTGTCGTTTGCGGCCAGCAAGAAGCCGCTGGTGTCGTCGCGCCTGTCCTCGCGCGTGCAGCGCCTGGGGCTGGATGGCTTCGAGGACTACGTGGCGCTGCTGGAAAGCGGCGACGACGGCGGCGAGTTCCAGATGGCCATCGACCTGCTGACCACCAACGAGACCTACTTCTTCCGCGAACCCGCGCACTACGCGCTGCTGGAGCAGGAACTGGCGCGCACACGGCCGCAGACGCTGGCGGTGTGGAGCGCGGCCTCGTCCTTCGGCGACGAGGCCTACAGCACCGCGATGCTGCTGGCCGACCTGCAGCAGCAGGGGCGCATCGGCTCGCAGTGGTCCATCCTGGGCACCGACATCAGCGACCGCGTGCTCCAGAGCGCCACGCAGGCCATCTACCCGGCCGACCGGCTGCGCGGCGTGACGCCCGAGCGCCTGAAGCGCTACTGCCTGCGCGGCGACGGCGCCTCCGAGGGGCTGGTGCAGATCCAGGACAAGCTGCGCGAGCGCGTGCGCTTCGGGCAGCTGAACCTGTGCGCCGACACCCAGGGCCTGGGCCCGTTCGACGTGGTCTTCCTGCGCAACGTGCTGATCTACTTCGACCCGCCCACCAAGAGCGCGGTGGTCGACCGCGTGCTGAGCCAGCTGCGCCCGGGCGGGCTCTTCTTCATCGGCACGGCCGAAGGGCGCGTGCCCTGCAAGACGCCGATCACGGTGCTGGGTCCGGGCGCGTTCCGCAAGGGCGCGACCTGATGGCGATGGCCCCTGCGCCGCAGGCTGCCGCGGCGTCACGGACCCCGGTCCGTGTGTTGACGCTGCACCCGGGCGACGTGGCCTGCGTCGACCGCGGCGACCGCATGGAGACGCTGCTGGGCTCCTGCGTGGCGCTCGTGCTCACCGACCCGCGGCGCACGGTGGGCGCGATGTGCCACGTGGTGCACGCCAGGCCCGCCACGCGCGGCACGCCCAACACCACGGCCCATGGCGACGCGGCGCTGCTGAGGATGTTTTCGATGCTGCGCGCGCGCGGCATCGAGCCGCGGCTGTGCCATGCCTGGGCCTATGGCGGCGGCAACATGTTCCCGTCGCTCGTGGGGCCCGGAGCAGCCCACGGCAACGTGGGTGCGCTCAACGCCGGCTGGGCCGAAGACGCGCTGGCGCAGCACGGCCTGCGCGTGCTGGGTGGCGATCTGGGCGGCGACGTCTACCGCCGCCTGCGCTGGACCGTGGGCGACGGCGAACCCGAACTGGCCGTGATGCCCTCGAACGCTCTGGAAGTGGACACATGATCAAGGTCTTCGTGGTGGACGATTCCGCCGTCGTGCGCCAGACGCTGATGCACCTGCTGCAGGGCGACCCCGAGCTGGAGCTGGTGGGCAGCGCGCCCAATCCGCTGATCGCGGCGCCGATGCTGCGCAAGAACCGGCCCGACGTGCTGCTGCTCGACATCGAGATGCCCGGCATGGACGGCCTGACCTTCCTGCGCCAGCAGATGGCCGAGTGCCCGATTCCCACCGTCATCTGCTCCACGCTCAGCACCGACGGCAGCCGCGTGGCGCTGGACGCGCTGGCCGCCGGCGCGGTGTGCGTGGTGGCCAAGCCGCGGCTGGGCCTGAAGCAATTCCTGGAAGACTCGCGCCGCGAGCTCGTCACCGCACTGAAGACCGCCGCCCGCTCGCAGCCGCGGCGCGCCGGTGCAGCACCGCCTGCGGCCGCAGACGGCGGCGCCGCGGCGCCGGTGCGCGGGCCGGTGGCCGGCCTGCATGCGCTGTCGGTCAACAAGCCGGTGGTCATCGGCAGCTCCACCGGCGGCACGCAGGCCATCGAGCAGATCCTGCTGTCGCTGCCGCGCGACGCACCCGGCATCGCCATCGTGCAGCACATGCCCGAGAAGTTCACCGCCATGTACGCCGAGCGGCTGGACGGCCTGTGCGCGATGCACATCAAGGAAGCGCGCGACGGCGACCGGCTCGAACGCGGCGTGGTGCTGATCGCCCCCGGCGGCCGCCACCTGCAGCTGCGGAAGTCCGGCGGCCAGTACTTCGCGGTGGTGGTGGACGGGCCGCCGATGAACCGTCACAAACCGTCGGTGGACGTGCTGTTCAAGAGCCTGGCCGGCTGCACCGGCGGCGACGCGCTGGCGATCATGCTCACCGGCATGGGCGACGACGGCGCACGCGGCATGAAGCAGCTGCACGAGCTGGGCGTGCGCACCGTGGCGCAGGACGAAGCCAGCTGCGTGGTCTTCGGCATGCCGAAAGAGGCCATCAAGCTCGGCGCGGTGGACCAGGTGATGCCGCTGGACCGCATCGCGTCGGCGATCACGCAGTTCGACGCGCGGGGCTGATCTGCGCGCCTGACGCGCGGGCCTGACGGGCTCAGGCGTCGGCGGTCCGGGCGGCAGACCGCAGCAGCGTCTCGATGGGCTCCGGTCGGTGCAGCAGGAACCCCTGCGCGTGGTCGACACCGATCTCGCGCACACGCTGCAGGATCTCGGGCCGGTCGACGAACTCGGCCACCGTCTGCACGCCCACCACACGCGCCACGTCCACGAAGCAGCGCACGGCGGCGTCGTCCAGCGGGTCGTCGATCAGGTCGCGGATGAAGCTGCCGTCGATCTTCAGCAGATCCACGTTCAGCGTCTTCAGGTAGCCGAACGACGATGCCCCGGCACCGAAGTCGTCCAGCGCGATGCGGACTCCCAGCGCGCGCGCCTGGTCGATGAAGACGGCGGCGTCGGCCAGGTTGGTGACCGCGGCGGTCTCGGTGATCTCCAGGCAGACACGGCGGCAGATCTCGGGGCCGGCCTCGGACAGGATCTGCAGCGCCTGCCGGTGGAACGCACGATCGCCCACCGACTGCCCCGACAGGTTGATGCACAAGGTGCTCAGCGACGCCAGATCCGGCAGCGCGCGGATGTGCTGCACCGCGTGCCACAGCACCCAGCGGTCGATGCGCGTGGCCATGTGGAAGCGCTCCGCCGCCGGCAGGAAGGCGCCCGGCGGGATCAGGCTGCCGTCGGTGTCGATCAGGCGCAGCAGCACCTCGGCATGCAGGCCGCCCGCGGGGGCGCGGAGCGGTTCGATCTTCTGCGCGTGGAGCACGAAGCGGTCTTCGTCCAGCGCCTGCTCCAGCCGGGCGGCCCATTGTGTTTCGCCGTGGCGGGCGCGCATGGCCTTGTCGGTGTCGAACCAGGTGTGCACGCGGTTGCGGCCGGCTTCCTTGGCGGCGTAGCAGGCGGTGTCTGCCGCCTGCATCGCGGCTTCGGCGCTGCCCCAGCGCGTGTCCACGGGCACGAGGCCGATGCTGGCGCCGATGCGGAAACGCCGGCCGTCGTGCAGGAACCTGAACTCCTCCATGCGGTCGCAGACCTGCTGCGCCACACGCTGGGCCTGCTCGGCGGTGCAGTGCTCCAGGATGACGCCGAACTCGTCGCCGCCCAGGCGGGCCAGCGTGTCGCGCGTGCGCACCGCTTCGCGCAGCAGCCGGGCCACCTGCTGCAGCAGCTGGTCGCCGACCGAATGGCCGCAGGCGTCGTTGACGAGCTTGAACTGGTCCAGGTCGATGTAGAGCAGCGCGTGTTCGCTGCGCTCCTCGTGGGCCTTGTCGAGCGCGCGGCGCAGCCGGGTCTCGAACTCGCTGCGGTTGACCAGGCCGGTCAGCACGTCGTGCGTGGCGCGGTAGCTCATCTCGCCCGACAGCCGGCGCTGCTCGGTCACGTCATGGAACACCAGCACGGCGCCGAGCACGTCGCCGGCGGGGTTGCGGATGGGAGCGGCGGAATCCTCGATGCCGAACTCGTCGCCGTGGCGCGAGATCAGCACCGTGTGGTGCGCCAGGCCCACGATGTGACCCTGCTCCAGGCAGCCGGCCACCGGGCTCTGGGCGGGCAGGCGGGTTTCTTCGTGAACGATGTGGAACACCTGGGTCACCGGACGTCCCAGCGCCTCGGCGGACAACCAGCCGGTCATGCGTTCGGCGACCGGGTTCAACCAGGTCACGCACTGCTCTGCGTCGGTGGTGATCACGGCGTCGCCGATCGACTGCAGCGTGACGCGCAGCAGCTCGTGCTGCTCCGCCAGGCGCGCGTTGAGCGTGCGCAGCGGCGTCACGTCCCAGTTCACGCCGATGAGCCTGGCCGGAGCGCCTTGTTCGTCGAGGACGATCCGCCCGGCGCTGTGCAGGTGGTGCACGCTGCCGTCGGGCCAGACGACGCGGAAGTCGAGGTCCAGCCGGGTGCCGTTGTCGATGGCGTCGCGCACGGCCCGCTCGGTGACGGCCCGGTCGTCGGGATGGACGCCGCTGGCCCAGGTCTGGTCCGGCGCGTCCTGGCAATCGGCCGGCATGCCGAACAGCTGGTAGGTCCTGGCGTCCCACTGGCGTCGGCCGGTCTGCAGATCGCGTTCCCAGATGCCGACGCCGCCGCTGTCGGCGGCCAGCGCCACGCGCTGCTGCACCTCCTCCAGCGCCTGGCGGGCCTGCACCCGTTGCGTGATGTCCTGGAACGCGCCCACCAGCCGCACGGGCCTGTCGCCGTCGAACTCGGCGGTGGCCACCGTGCGCACCCAGATGCGCTGCCCGCCCCGCTGGATGAACGGCAGCTCCAGGTCCCAGCCCTGGCCTTCGGCCATCGCCCGGGCCACCGCGGCCTGGATGACGGGTTGCGCCTCCGGTGCGTAGCAATGGATCGCCTCGGCCAGCTGGGGCCGGTGGCCGGGCTCCACGCCGTGGATGCGGCAGGTCTGCTCGGACCATTCGATGTGGCCGCCGGCGATGTCGAGCTCCCAGCCGCCCACCTGCGCCAGCGCGCCCGTTCGGTTGAGCAGGTCCTCGCTCTTGCGCAGCCGTTCTTCCTGCGCCTTGCGCGCGGTGATGTCCTGCACCGAGCCCACGTAGCTGGCGACATGGCCGTCGCTGTCCAGCACCGGGCGCGACACCGAGTGCACGTGGCGCACGGTGCCGTCGTCGTGGCGCACGCGGAACTCCAGGTCGAAGTCCCGCCTCAGGGCCGCGGTGCGCTGCCACTCGGCATAGACCGCGGCGCGGTCGTCGGGGTGCAGTGTGCGGCTCCAGCCGTCGCCCAGCGCATCCGCTTCGCTCAGGCCGTAGATGGCCTGCCAGCAGGTGTTGGTGTAGGTGCAGGCGCCGGCGGTGTCGGTGGCAAACACGCCCAGCGGGGACGACTCGCTCAGCGTGCGGAACCGGGCTTCGCTGGCCACGAAGGCGCGCGCCATGCGGCGCGATTCGAGCGCCTGCACGGCCGCCGTCGACAGCAGGCGCAGCGTCTCGCGCTGCAGGGCGTCGAGATGGCGGGGCACCCGGTCGATCACGCACAGGGTGCCGACGCGGGCACCGTTGCTCAGCGTCAGCGGGGCCCCGGCGTAGAAGCGGATGTCGGGCGCGGTGGTGACCAGCGGGTTGTCGACGAAGCGGGGGTCGGCCAGGGCGTCGGGCACCTCGAACACGCCTTCTTCCAGGATGGCGTGCGCGCAGAAGGCCACGTCGCGCGGCGTTTCGGTCACCCCTTCCAGGCCCACGTTGGCCTTGAACCACTGCCGCTCGTCGTCGACCAGGCTGATGAGCGACACCGGCACCCCGCACACCAGCGCCGCGGCGGCGGCCAGTGCGTCGAACTCGCGTTCGGGCGCGGAGTCGAGGACGTCCAGGTGTTTCAGAGCCTGCAGGCGTGCGGGCTCGTCCAGAGGCACAGGGGGCTTGACCATCAGAGAGCGCAGCGCGTGGAGACCGTGCTGATTGTCAAGCCCGGTCGACCCAGGCCGGGGTGCAAAGCTGCCGCGGGTCGTGCAATCAGCGCCCGGAACCGGTGCCAATTGGCAGACAGGCGCCGTGCCTGTGCGGTTCTGCCACACGGCCGGCGGCGGCCGCGTGGCGTCGGCGGCAGGCAGCCTCTCCAGAAGGATGCCTGCCGCCCAGCCGCCAGCCGCTCGGCCTGGGTGCGACGGTTCCCGGTGTCAGGCCGTGCGCCGCGGCGCTGCGGGCCCGGTGCTCAGGCTCGCCAGCGGCTGGCCTTGTGCGTCCAGGCGGCGCATGCGCAGCTGCGCAGGGCTGTCTTCGTCGACGCACCACGTGCCGCCGCCGCGCGCGTGGCCGGTGACGGTGATCGGCAGCGCACTGGTCTTCACACGCAGCACCGGCGCTGCGGTGGCCGGCGTGGCCACCGCGGGCGCCCGGTCCAGGATGTGCGCCGCGATGGCCTGCGCCTGCCGCGCGATGGGTTCGATGTAGCGGCTGGCCTGCCCGTCCACCACCGCGCAGTCGCCCAGCGCATAGATGCCGGGGCGGTTGGTCTGGCCGTTGTCGGCGCGCACCGCAATGCCACCGGCGGCGCTGTCGTAGGCCAGCCCCGCGCTGGCGGCCAGGCGGCCCGAGGCGCGCAGGCCGGTGGCGGCGATGACATGGTCGGCGTCGATCGCCTCGGCCTGCTGCAGCAGCACCTGCAGCGCTGCGCCGCCCGGGCCCGACCGCTGCACGCCGGCCACCTGCACGCCGCCCAGGAAGCGGATCGGCAGTGCGGCCCAGGCCTGCAGCAGGCACGCGCTGGCGCGCTCCGGCAGCTGCAGCGCCAGCGGGCGCGGCTGCTGGTCGATCAGCGTGATGTGGTGGCCGGCCAGCGCCAGGTCGTTGGCCAGCTCGCAGCCCACGAGCCCGGCCCCGACGATGGCCACGCGTTGCGGCGTGCCGCCCAGCGCCGTGCGCAACCGGCGGTAGGTCGCCAGGTCATTGACGCGCCACACCAGTGCGGCCGGCAGCACCGAGGGCAGCACCGGCTCGGCGCCCTGGGCCAGCACCAGGTGGCTGTAGCGCAGCGTGCCGCGCGTGGTGCGCAGCCGCCGCGCGGCGGTGTCGATGCCGACCGCGTGCGTGCCGCTGCGCAGCTGCACGTTCAGGCGTGCGGCCGCGGCGACGGCGCTTTCGCGCACCATCGCCGCCGGGTCCAGGCCGCGCGCCACGGCCACCGAGATCATCGGCTTGTCGTACACGTCGCCCGCGCAGGCGCTGAGCACGGTGATGGGCAACGTGGCGTGCTGCGCGCGCAGCGCCTGCGCCACCTGCCAGCCGGCGCGGCCGGCGCCCACGATCACCACGCCGGGCTCGCGGCCCTGGGCCGTGGATCGCGCGGCCCGGGGCGCGGCGGCGGCACGCAGCGGTGCCGCGGTGTGCAGCTCGAAGTCGGCCTTGCCCACGCCGCAGATCGGGCAGGCCCAGTCGTCGGGGATGTCCTCGAAGCGCGTGCCGGCGGCCAGGCCGCTGTCGGCGTCGCCCACGCGCTCGTCGTAGACCAGGCCGCACACGCGGCACAGGTACTGGCGCCAGGGCAGGGCGGCCGCAGCCGGCGCCACGACCGCACTCACGCCGGCCCCGCCGGTCGATCGGCCGGCGTCGGCAGGACCGGCGCCGACAGCCGCGCGATCTCCTTGCGCAGGTGCTTGATGGCCGGCGAGACGATGGCCACGAAGTGCGACTCGCGCACGCGGCGCTGCACGTCGCTGCTGAGCAGGTAGCCGCGCGCGCCGGCGTGCATCAATGCCGATTGCGCGGCGCGCAGCGCCAGTTCGCTGGCGTGCGCGCGTGCGTCGAGCACGCTGATGAGGTAGTCCTTGCCGGTGTCGAAGGGGGTCAGCGCCAGGCCGTCGATGCGCGCCCACAGCGCGTCCAGTTCGGCCTGCAGTTCGTCGGGCCGGTCGTCCAGGAACTGGTTGACGTGGCCGAGCGCGGGCTCCACGCGCCACATCGAGTCGATCGCGCCTTGTGTCACGCCCAGGCCGAAGCCGGTCTGCAGCAGGATGAAGCCGGCGCGGATGCGCATGATCCAGGGCTTGGCCGGGTCGGCAATGATCTCGTCGGCACCGATGAAGACATCGGTGCAGCGGATGGCCCAGGTGTTGGTGCCTTCCATGGCACTGAAGCTCGGGCAGTTGCGCAGTTCGACGCCGGGCGCGTTGCAGCGCAGCAGGAACATCACCTCGCGCTCAGCGCCTGCCTCGCAGCCCTCCACGCCCGCCAGCACACCCGCGTAGTGGTCCTCGCCCAGGTTGCTGACCCAGGGCAGCGTGCCGTTGATGCGGTAGCCGCCGGGCACGGGCGTGGCCTTCAGCAGCAGCGGCTCGATGCCGGCGTAGGCCTTCATCGGGTTGCTCATGCCGGTGCCGCCCAGCCGCGCGCCGCTGGCCTGCGCGGCCAGCACCGCGCCGGTGAGGGCCGGGTTGCCCGACTGCTGCAGGTAGAAGGCGCAGACCTGCTGGCACCACACCATGAAGCCGGTGGCGCCGCACACGCGCGAGACCTCGGCCATGGCGCGGATGGCCTGCGCGTAGTCGCCCGCCTCGGCGCCGGGGCCGATGTGCGCGCGGTAGGCGCCCGCCGCGCCGAGCTGCTGCAAGACCTCGCGCGGGTAGCGGCCGCGGTCGATGGCGTCGGCCTGCTCGTGCAGCGGGCCGCTGGCGATGGCCTGCACCGCTTCGATCATCGACAGCGGCGCCGGTGCGGGCGCAGCGGGCGGGGCTTCCTGCAGTTCAGCCAGGGTCATGGTCGGCTCCGGGAGGGCGGGGGTGGGCGTGGATGCGGGTCAGGCCAGGGCCACGGTCATCGGGATCGGGTTGCGCATGCTGTTGGCCACCGGCGAATAGACGTTGGCATGCGCCACGATCTCGTCCAGCACCTCGCGCGGCGCGTCGCCTTCCACCACCACCTTCACGCGGATGGCCTGAAAGCCCATCTGCGGCGGCAGCATCTCGGCGCCACCCGCGCCCCAGGCCGCGGGGTTGCCGATGTCGCCTTCCAGGAACAGCTCCAGCTTGCTCAGCGTGACCTGCTTCCAGGTGGCCACGGCCGTGATGCCCACCGCCAGGCAGCCGCCCAGCGCACACAGCACGATCTCGCCGGGTGCGGGCGCGGTGTCCTGCCCGAAGAGATGCGGCGGCTCGTCCACCACCACCGGCGCGTGGTGGCCCACGTGGCTCAGCGTGCGGTACTGGCCTTCGGTGACGGTGTGGACCTTGTTGGTGCCACGGCGCGACGGGTCGGCCTTGCCGGCGGCGGCAAACTTCATCAGCCCGTCGCGGTCGATCGGGCGCAGGGTGGTCTTGACGGTGGTGGGTTCGAGCACGGTGGACAAGGGTGTCTCCTGTTGTGGGTAGGAAGGGTCGGGTCAGGCGGCCATGGCCAGCGGTGCTGCAGGGCTCAGCACGGGCGGCGCGGTCTCGATGGGCAGCGCGGGGTCGCGCGACCATTCGTTCCACGAGCCGAAGTACATGCGCACGTCATGGAAGCCGGCCTGCTTGAGCGCCATGAAGGTGTTGGAGGCACGCGCGCCCTTGAAGCAGTACAGGTAGACGGTGTCGCTGGGCGCGATGCCGGCGGTGGCGCATTCGGCCTGCACCTCCAGCGCCGACTTCATCTGCGGACCCATCGGGCCCGGCTTCATGAAGCGGTACCACTCGATCCACTTCGCACCCGGCAGCCGGCCCTTGCGCGGCGCAAAGTCCTTGCCGTAGGGCGACGAGCTTTCGCCGGTCCACTCGTCCACGTCGCGCACGTCCAGCAGCACGGTCTTCGTGCCCAGGGCGGCCTGCACCTGCTCCTTGGTCAGCATGACGTCGGCCACTGGCGCGTCGGGGAAGGTGGCGGGCACGGGCGTCACGGCGTCGGTGCTGGTGGGCAGGCCGGCCTTGGCCCAGGCGGGGTAGCCGCCGGCCAGCACCAGGATCTTCGGGTAGCCCAGCCAGGTCAACAGGTAGTAGCCGCGGCAGCTCTGGCCGAAGCCGGTGTTGAGCGCGTCTTCATAGAACACGGCGGTCTGCGTGCCGTCCAGGCCGGCCGCACCGAAGGCTTGCGCAAAGGTGGCCTTCAGCGCCTGCAGCCCTTCGGCGGTGGAGGTGGCGAGGTAGGTGAAGATCTCGCGCAGGTTCACCGCGCCGGGGATGTGGCCCGCGGCGTAGGTGTCGGCGTCACGCGTGTCGATGACGACCGTGGGTTCGGCGGCCATCAGGGCTTGCAGTGCGGCGGGTGCGATCAGGACGGGCTTGAGGCTCATGGCGGTCGGGCTCCGGTTGCGGGGGTGTGGGTGCGGTGATGCATTGCAACGCCTGTGCCAACGGGGCTTTGCGTTGCGCCGGTTGGCTGGGAAGCCGTGTGGTTGCTGGTGAATCGGCTCGGTGGTCTCTTGCAGAGGCGTCGCATGGGCGTGGCTGGGTGCCACGGTGTGTCGACAATGTGTTCACAGTTGTCGACAACGGGGGTGGCGTGCGTGGGCCTCCGCGATCGCGTCAGGCGGTGCCTGGCAGGGGCTCATGCTGGGGCGGTCTCCGCTTCGCTCCGACTCCCTTGCGGTGCTCGCCTCGGGGGCGCGCCGCGAAACTCGCTACGCGGCCAGTCGCGGCGAGTCAGATGTGGAAGCGCGCTGAAGCGCGCCGCCCCCGAGACTGCGCTCCTCAGCGCCCCAGAAATCGCCCCTGCCAGACACCGCCTGACGCTCCGGAGACAGTGGCGGTGTACGGAATGAAATGCCCGCATGCCACAGCCGGTGGTTGCAAAGGCGGGTCCGGGCAGGCCGTGGCGCGCCTCTGGGGCGGCGAGGAGCGCAGGGCTTGCGGCCAGCGCGCGCAGCGCGCCTCCACCTCTGACTCGTCGAGACTGTTTGAGCGCAGCGGCCGCAGGCCGCGGAGCGAGTTTCTCGACGGGCCGCAAGCCCGAGCACCGCAGCGGAGTCGGAGCGAAGCGGAGACCGCCACAGTGAAGCGCCACGGCCTGCCCGGGCCCGCCTTTGCCGAGCAGGCGCAGGCGCATGCGTAGAGGCAGGTCCCACCGCAAACGCAAACGCAAACATCCCCCCCCGTGCATACCCTGCCCAGGCCCCGTTCGCAGCTTCCGCCGGAATAAACCGACGCGCGTGCGCGTACAACCGCTACCTCAACACCGATCAGGAGACTCCCCCCATGCGCTTATCCCTCTGCCTCACCGCCATCGCCACCGTGGCGCTGACCGGCTGTGCGACCGCCCCGTCCACCGGCCCGATGAGCTTCTTCATCACCGGCACCCCGATCGGCCAGGGTGCCAACCTAGGCGGCGTGACGGGTGCCGACGCGCATTGCCAGAAGCTGGCCGCCGCAGCCGGCGCCGGCGGCAAGACCTGGCGTGCCTACCTCAGCACCCCGGGCAGCTTCCCCAATGCCGCCAACGCCCAGGGCGTGCCGTCGGTGAACGCGCGCGACCGCATCGGCGCCGGCCCCTGGCACAACGCGAAGGGTGAGCTGATCGCCCGTGACCTGGGCCACCTGCACAACGGCAACAACATCAACAAGAACACCGCGCTGGATGAGCGTGGCAACGTCATCAAGGGCCGCGGCGACCAGCCCAACGAGCACGACATCCTCACCGGCAGCCGCGCCGACGGCACCGCCTTTGCGCCGCAGACCGACACCACCTGCAAGGCCTGGACGAGCAGCACCGACGGCTCGGCCATCGTGGGCCATCACGACCGCATCGGCCCCTTGCCCGAGAACTGGGCCAAGAGCTGGAACTTCTCGCACCAGTCCGCAGGCTGCAGCCAAGAGGCCTTGGTGCGCACCGGCGGTGCAGGCCGCTTCTACTGCTTCGCGGCCGACAAGTAGGCAGACGGCGCGGGGCCGGGCTGCTTCAGCCCAGCCCCAGCTTCTTGCAGCGGTAGCTGAACTGCCGCAGCGTCAGCCCCAGCGCCTGCGCAGCGCGCGAGCGGTTGCCGCCCGCCCGCAGCAGCGCATCGCTCAGGGCCTGGCTGCTGTGTGACTGGGCACTGGCGTAGTCGCGCACGACCGGCGCCTCCGGCGGTTGCGCTGCTGCAGCCGAAAGCCGCGGCCCGGCCACGGCGCCCTGCAGCAGGCGCGCCACCGCCGGGCCGGTCACCACGGGTGCATCGGCGAGCAGCACCATGCGCTCGATCACGTTGCCCAGTTCGCGGATGTTGCCCGGCCACGGGTGCGCCGCCAGCCGGGCCAGCGCCTCGGGCGTGAGGTTCACGTTGCGCTGGTGCGCCTGGTTGGCGCGGTTCAGGAAGTGCAGCGCCAGCAGCGCGATGTCCTCGGGCCGCTCGCGCAGGCTGGGCAGGCGGATCGGGATCACGTAGAGCCGGTAGAACAGGTCGCGCCTGAAACTGCCCTGCGCGGCCTCGTGCTCCAGGTCGCGGTGCGTGGCGGCCACCAGCCGCACGTCCACCTTCTTCTCGCGCTTGCCGCCCAGGCGCAGCACCGTGCCCTCCTGCAGCGTGCGCAGCAGCTTGGTCTGCAGCGACAAGGGCAGCTCGCCGATCTCGTCGAGGAAGATCGTGCCGCCATCGGCCAGCTCGAACCAGCCGGCGCGCTCGCCCACGCTGCCGGTGAAGGCGCCGCGCTCGTGGCCGAAGAGTTCGCTCTCGAACAGCGCCTCGGGAATGGCGGCGCAGTTGACCTTGATGAAGGGCGCGTCGCGCCGCGGGCTGGCCAGGTGCAATGCGCGCGCGAAGAGCTCCTTGCCGGTGCCCGACTCGCCCAGCAGCAGCACGCTGGCGGTGGCCGACGACACCCGCTCCAGCTCGCCCAGCGCACGCAGCAGCGGCGGTGACGTGCCGACGATGCCGTAGCGCGCCGCCGCGCTTTCCAGCGCGCGCGTGAGCTGGTCGTTGCGCTCGCGCAGGCCGCGCGTGGTGGCGGCCACCAGGCGCTCCAGCTGCAGCAGCTGCCCGGCCAGCGTGGCCAGGATGCGCAGGATCGCCACGTCATCGGCCAGCTGCCGGTGGCGGCTGCGGATGCGGTGGCAGGCCAGCACGCCGATGGTGCGCCGCTCCACCTCGATGGGCAGCGCGATGAAGGCCACCGTCTCGGGCGGCAGCCGCTCGCGTGGCACGGCGCGGAACAGGAACGCGGGCTCGGCGTCCACGTCCTGCACGATGGCCGGCTGCCCGGTGCCCAGCACGCGCCCGGTGACGCCTTCGCCCGGGCCGTAGCGGCCGCGGGCGACCTCGTCGCGCGTCAGGCCGTAGGCGTGGCGGATGCGGCTGGACGGCGCGCCGGGTGCGCGGGGCGGGGCACCGGGCTGGCCAGCGCCGGGCTCGTCGTCGGCCAGCACGATGCGGCCGCGGTTCAGGCCCAGCAGCTCGCTCATCAAGTGCAGCATCTCGCGCAGCACGCCGTCGTTGGCCAGGTCGCGCCCGACGCTGCGCCCCACGCCACGGATCACCTGGCTCAGCAGCAGCAGCTCCTGCGCATGCCAGTCCACCGCCTCGGTGGCGGCGGGGTGGGCGTCGGCAGCGGCGGCGTCGGCAGGCAAGGGGGTGGCTGAAGGCATGGCGCGCTGCCTGCGTGCAAGAAACCTGCCGCGGGCGCGTGGGCGCCGGCCCGGCGCCGATCTGCACCGCAGCAGCCGGCGGTCTGTAGTGCTGGCCCTACACGCGCTCATGCGCAGCCCCACGTGAAGTGCCAGCCTGCCGCGATGGTGTGCATGGATCGTGCTTCCTACGATGCATCCCATGCCTGAAGGAGTGCACCGATGAGCGCCGACCGCCCCGCCAACACCCCGTACGACCCCTACGACGCCGACCGTCCGCTGATGCTGCGCTGCGGCTGCGGCGCCGACCACGCGCCGCAGGAGCACGGCGCGCAAGACCCGGTGGACGAGCAGACGCTGGGCCGCCAGTTCATGGAAGCGGCGCTGGTGAAGGCGCTGTTCCCGCAGGAGAACAAGCGCCGCGCCTTCCTGCGCGCCACCGGCCGCACCGGCGCGATGGCCGCGCTGGCCGGGCTGCTGCCCATCGCGAGCCTGCAGGCGATGGCGCAGGAGAAGAAGTCGCTGGAGAAGAAGGACCTGAAGATCGGCTTCATCCCCATCACCTGCGCCAGCCCGCTGATCATGGCTGACCCGCTGGGCTTCTACCGCCAGCAGGGCTTGAGCGTGCAGCTGATGAAGACGGCGGGCTGGGCGCTGATCCGCGACAAGATCATGAACCGGGAGTACGACGCCACGCACTTCCTGAGCCCCATGCCGCTGGCCATCAGCATGGGCCTGGGCAGCCAGGCCATGCCGATGAAGGTGGCCACCATCCAGAACATCAACGGCCAGGCCATCGTGCTGGCCAACAAGCACAAGAACAACCGCGACCCGAAGAACTGGAAGGGCTTCAAGTCTTCCTGCTGCGCTACTACCTGGCGGAAAACGGCATCAACCCCGACACCGACGTGCAGCTGCGCGTGACGCCGCCGCCCGAGATGGTGGCCAACCTGCGTGCCGGCAACATCGACGGCTTCCTCGGCCCCGACCCGTTCAACCAGCGCGCCGTGTTCGAGGAGCTGGGCTTCATCCACATCCTGAGCCGCGAGATCTGGGACGGCCACCCCTGCTGCGCCTTCGGCGTCAGCGAGGCCTTCATCCAGCAGAACCCCAACACCTACGCGGCGCTGTTCCGCAGCGTGCTGACGGCAGCCGCCATGGCGCGCAAGCCCGAGAACCGCGAGCTCATCGCCAAGGTGGTGGCGCCGGCGCAATACCTGAACCAGCCCGAGGCCGTGCTGACGCAGGTGCTGACCGGCCGCTTCGCCGACGGCCTGGGCAACGTGCGCAACGTGCCCGAGCGTGCCGACTTCGACCCCGTGCCCTGGCAGAGCATGGCGGTGTGGATGCTGACGCAGATGAAGCGCTGGGGCTACGTCAAGGGCGACGTCAACTACCGGCAGATCGCCGAGCAGGTGTTCCTGCTGACCGATGCCAAGAAGTACATGAAGGAACTCGGCCAGCCGGTGCCGGACGGTGCCTACAAGAAGTTCAGGATCATGGGCAAGGAGTTCGACCCCGCCAAGCCCGAGGAGTACATCAAGGGCTTCGCCATCAACAAGCTGGCTGCTTGAGCGGGGCCGCACGATGAACACCGCGCGCCACGAGGCGCTGAAGGGGGCGCTGCTCTCGCTGCTGATCCTGGGCCTGATGCTCGGCGTGTGGCACCTGGCCACGCTGAGCCCGGCGCCAGTGGCCGCGCCCGCGGCGGCCATGACGCCGGAGCAGATCGAATACGCCAAGCTGATGGGCAAGGACGCAGCCGGCCTGGCCGCGCCCTCGGCCGTGGGCAAGAGCGGCTTCCCCACGCTGGCGCAGATGGGTGATGCGATTGCCAGCAACCTCGCCAGCCCCTTCTACGACAACGGGCCCAACGACAAGGGCCTGGGCCTGCAGCTGGCGCACTCGCTGGGGCGCGTCGGGCTCGGGTACCTGCTGGCGGCGTTGGTAGCCATCCCGCTGGGCTTCGTCATCGGCATGAGCCCGCTGATCTACCGCGCGCTGGACCCGTTCATCCAGGTGCTGAAGCCCATCTCGCCGCTGGCCTGGATGCCGCTGGCGCTGTACACCATCAAGGACTCCGCGCTGAGCGGCATCTTCGTGATCTTCATCTGCAGCATCTGGCCGATGCTGCTGAACACCGCCTTCGGCGTGGCCAGCGTGCGGCGCGAGTGGCTGAACGTCGCCAAGACGCTGGAGGTGTCGCCGCTGCGCAAGGCGTTTGAAGTGATCCTGCCGGCGGCTGCGCCCACCATCCTGACCGGCATGCGCATCAGCATGGGCATTGCGTGGCTCGTGATCGTGGCCGCCGAGATGCTGGTGGGCGGCACCGGCATCGGCTATTTCGTGTGGAACGAGTGGAACAACCTGAGTCTGCCGAACGTGATCTTCGCGATCCTGGTGATCGGCGTGGTCGGCATGCTGCTCGACCTGATGTTCGCTCGCCTGCAGAAAGCGGTGACGTATGTCGACTGAGTTCCTCAAGATCGAGGGCCTGTCCAAGACCTACCCGGGCGCCACCGAGCCGGTCTTCGACAGCGTCAACTTCGAGGTGGCGCAGGGCGAGTTCGTCTGCATCATCGGCCACAGCGGCTGCGGCAAGACGACCATCCTGAACGTGCTGGCGGGGCTGGAGTCCGCCACCGCCGGCAACGTCTTCATGGACCGGCGCGAGGTCTCCGGCCCCAGCCTGGAGCGCGGCGTGGTGTTCCAGGGCCACGCGCTGATGCCCTGGCTCACGGTGCGCAAGAACATCGCGTTTGCGGTGCGCAGCAAGTGGCCCGGCTGGAGCCGCGCGCAGGTCGACGCGCACGTGGAGCAATACGTCGCGCTGGTGGGCCTGGCAGGCGCCATCGACAAGAAGCCGTCGGCGCTGAGCGGCGGCATGAAGCAGCGTGTGGGCATTGCACGCGCGTTCGCGATCCAGCCGCGCATGCTGCTGCTCGATGAACCGTTTGGTGCGCTCGATGCACTGACGCGGGGCACCATCCAGGACGAACTGCTGCGCATCTGTGCGGAGACGAAGCAGACCGTCTTCATGATCACGCACGACGTGGACGAGGCCATCCTGCTGGCCGACCGCATCCTCCTGATGAGCAACGGCCCGCAGGCGCGCGTGGCCGAGATCGTGAAGAACACGATGTCGCGCAACCGCCAGCGCGCCAGCCTGCACCACGACCCGCAGTACTACCGCATCCGCAACCACCTGGTCGACTTCCTGGTGGCGCGCTCCAAGGACCTGTCGCACGGCCGCGCGCCGGCGCAGCCACTGGAGGTGAGCCCGGGCCTGGAGCCGCCGGACGAGCCGCAACCCCTGAATCCCCAACCCGTCACGAACCCCCCGCTGAGGAGAATTGCATGAGCCGCATCGACGTCACCGAAAAGATCATCACCACCAAGGTGAGCCAGGGCCTGAAGTGGGCCGACGTGGCCGCCAAGGTGGGCTGCAGCAAGGAATGGGTCACCGCGGGCTGCCTGGGCCAGATGACCTTCACGGCCGAGCAGGCCGGCATCGTGGCCGAGATCTTCGGGCTGACCGCCGACGAGAAGAAGTGGCTGATGGTGGTGCCGTACAAGGGCAGCCTGCCGACCAGCGTGCCGACCGATCCGCTGATCTACCGCTTCTATGAACTCGTCAGCGTGTATGGCACGACGTTCAAGGAGCTGATCCATGAGGAGTTCGGCGACGGGATCATGTCGGCGATCGACTTCAAGATGGATCTGAAGCGCGAGCCGAATGCGATGGGCGACCGCGTGTCGATCGCGATGTCCGGCAAGTTCCTTCCCTACAAGACCTATTAGACCGGCGCGTTGCGCCGGTCCAATTCGCCTCGTTCGAACTGACACGGCTGCGCCGTGCAGTTCAACTCGGCGGCGGAGCGCTGGCGCGCTCCGCTTGACGCTTCGCGTCCTTGCATCTCGAGGCTGTGGCTTGGGCTCGGTTGGGCCTGTGGCGCGGTTCTGGCTTTGTTCCCTTCCATTCGTTCATCCAACCTGGAGTGGTCATGTCTTCGAATTCGTTCGTGGGTTCTCGTCGCGCGGCGCTGAAGGCGGGCGTCGCAGGTGCGCTGGCGGTGCCGGCCGTGGCATCGGCCCAGCAGACCTACCGCTGGCGCATGACCACCACCTGGCCCGCCGGGCTGCCGTTCTATCAAGTGGGCCCGGGCAGCGCGGCGGCCTTTGCCGAGCGCTGCGACAAGATGTCGGGCGGCCGCATCAAGATCCAGGTCTTCGCCGCCGGTGAGCTGCTGCCGGCCTTCGAGGGCTTCGACGCGGTGTCCAACGGCTCGGTGGAACTGAACCACGGCGTGTCCTACTTCTGGTCGGGCAAGACCTTTGCGGCGCAGTACTTCGCGACCGTGCCCTTCGGCATGAGCTTCCAGGGCCACTACGCCTGGCTGCAGTTCGGCGGCGGCAACCAGCTCTGGGAAGAGGTCTACAAGCCGTTGAACGTGATGCCCTTTGCCGCCGGTTGCAGCGGCGTGCAGATGACCGGCTGGTTCAAGAAGGAGATCAAGAGCCTGGCCGACCTGAAGGGCCTGAAGATGCGCATCCCCGGCCTGGCCGGCCGCATCTACGCGGCGCAGGGCGTGGAAGTGCGCCAGCTGCCCGGCGGGGAGATCTTCCCGGCGCTGGAGCGCGGTGTCATCGACGCGGCCGAGTTCGTCGGCCCCTTCCTCGACGCGCGTCTCGGCATGCAGAACGCGGCCAAGAACTATTACGCCAGCGGCTGGCATGAGCCCAGCACCGTGAGCGAGATCGTGATGCAGCGCAAGATCTGGGACGCGCTGCCGCCCGACCTGAAGGAGATCGTGCGCGCCGCCGCCGACGCCACCAACCAGGAAGGCCTGTTCCTGCTGGAGGCGCGCAACGCCGACGCGCTGGACCAGCTGGTCAACCGCGACAAGGTCATCGTGCGCCAGCTGCCGGCCGACGTGGTGACCGCACTGCGCAAGACCACCGGCGAGGTGCTGAATGAAGCCGCGGCCAAGGACGCGATGACGAAGAAGGTGCACGACTCCTTCTTCACCTTCAAGAAGAAGCACGACCGCTGGTCCGAGATCAGCGACGAGACCTTCCTGTCCAAGTCGCGCGGCTGATCCCCTTGCCCTGATTGCGCGGCGCGCCGGCTGGCGCGCTCGCCTGCCCATGAACATCCTGTTCCGACTGGCCGACGCGGCCGATGCGCTGATCGACCGCGTCGGCAGCTTCACCGCGTGGCTCACGCTGGCGATGGTGCTGCTGATCAGCGGCAACACGCTGGCCCGCTACTTCTTCAACGCGTCCACCGTGTGGCTGCAGGAGCTGGAATGGCACCTGCTGGCCGTGGTGGCGCTGTGGGGTATCTCGCGCATGCAGCTGCGCGGCTCGCAGGTGCGCGTGGACCTGTTCTACCAGCACTACAGCGAGCGCACCAAGCTGTGGATCGAGTTCCTCACCGCGCTGCTGGTGATGCTGCCGTTTTCGCTGTTCGTGTGCTTCCTGGGCTGGAAGTTCGCGGCGCACTCCTGGTCGCTGGCCGAGATCTCGCCCGACCCCGGCGGCCTGGCTTGGCGCTGGGCGGTGAAGTCGCTGGTGGTCTCGGGTTATGCGCTGCTGGCCGTCACGGCCTGCAGCATCGTCGTGCGCACCGGTGCGCAGCTGGCCGGGCGCGCCCCGGCAAGGGAGGCCCGCGATGGGACTTGAATTCCTCGCGCTGGCGATGCTGATCGCCTTCGTCGTGGTGCTGCTGATCGGCGTGCCGGTGGCCTATGCCGCGGCGGCCACCGGCATCGTGTTCGGTTTCATCGGCTTTGGCGACGGCCTGTTCAACCTGCTGCCGGCGCGGATCTACGGCGTGGCGACCGACCAGTCGCTGCTGGCGCTGCCGATGTTCGTCTTCATGGGCGTGATGCTGGAGAAGTCGCGGCTGGGGCAGGACATGCTGGAGGTCATGGGCCACATCGCCGGCCGCGTGCCGGGCGGCATGGGCGTGGGCATCATCGTCTTCGGCGTCATCATGGGTGCGACCACCGGCATCGTCGGTGCGACCATCGTGCTGCTGGGCATGATCGCGCTGCCCACGCTGCTCAAGTACAAGTACGACCACGCGCTGGCCGCCGGCACCATCTGCGCCAGCGGCACGCTGGGGCAGATCATTCCGCCCAGCCTGGTGCTGCTGCTGCTGGCCGAGATCATGAACGAGTCGGTCGGCACGCTGTTCGCGGCGGCGCTGGTGCCCGGGCTGATGCTCGCGGGCCTGTACATCCTCTACATCCTGGTCTACGCCTGGCGCCACCCGGACAAGGCGCCGCCCATTCCCGCCGAGGAGCGCGCCGCGCTGTCGCGCGGGCAGCTGTGGATGCGGCTCATCAAGGGCGTGATGCCGGCGCTGCTGCTGGTGTTTGCGGTGCTGGGCTCCATCATGGGCGGCGTGGCCGCGCCCACCGAGGCCGCGGCCATCGGCGCGTTGGGCGGGCTGCTGATCGTGGGCCTGAGCGGCAAGCTCACCGTGAAGGTGCTGCGCGACACCTGCATGGACACGCTGACCACCAGCGTGATGATCTTCTTCGTCATCATGACCGCGCAGGCCTTCAGCCTGGCCTTTCGCGGCCTGGGCGGCGAGCGGCTGATCCAGGACCTGTTTGCGCTGGTGCCGGGTGGCACCACCACCGACATCCTGTTCTTCATGGGCGTGCTGTTCCTGGCCGGCGTGCTGCTGGAATGGGCCGAGATCAGCTACATCGTGCTGCCGCTCTTCCTGCCGTACTTCGCGGCGCAGGGGGTCGACATGGTGTGGCTGGCGGCGCTGATCTGCATCAACATGCAGACCAGCTTCCTCACGCCGCCGGTGGGCTGGAGCCTGTTCTTCTTCCGCGGCGTGGCGCCGCCGGTGGTGCAGACGCGCGAGATCTACCGCGGTGTGTGGCCCTTCATCTACATCCAGCTGGGGGCCGTGCTCATCGTGATGCTGTTCCCGGCCATCGCCACCTGGCTGCCCACGTCGATGGGCTGGATGAACAAGTAGCGCAGGCGCAGGAGAACCCCATGGACACCCGCCCACCGCTGCCGCCCTTCACCTTTGAGACCGCCGCGAAGAAGGTGCGCGGCGCCGAGGACGCCTGGAACACGCGCGACCCCGAGGTCTGCGCGCGGGTCTACACCGAAGACACGCGCTGGCGCAACCGCGCCGAGTTGTCAAGGACTTCCTGCGCCGCAAGTGGTCACGTGAGCTGGACTACCGGCTGATCAAGGAGCTCTGGGCCTTCACCGGGAACGTGATCGCGGTGCGCTTTGCCTACGAATGCCACGACACCTCGGGCCAGTGGTTTCGCAGCTACGGCAACGAGAACTGGGAATTCAACGACGCGGGCTTCATGACGCGCCGCTTCGCGAGCATCAACGACCTGCCCATCGCCGAGGCCGACCGGCTGTTCCACTGGCCGCTGGGCAGGCGTCCCGACGATCACCCGGGCCTGAGCGAACTCGGCCTCTGAGGGCCTGTTTCAGGCGCATGCGGGGTGCCGTTGCGGGCCGAGGCCGCCGGGTACCGGGCTCCGTTCATGTCCCCCGGCCCGGCCGGCGGCCGAGCCTCCTCCTTGACTTCACTGCGCCCGGTACCCGACGCCCTCGGCCTGCTGCCGCCGCAGGGCACCCGAAGCGCACGCGACCGCCACAGACCGGCGAACGACAGCCAAGGGCCGATCGTTGCCCCCCGCACTGACGCCCCAGCCCCTCCCTCGGGCGGCAGAGTGCCAGGCGCGACCCGTACAACGTTGAACCCGTCGCGTCACCAGAACTGACCCGCAAGCACCCCGCTTATGCCGGCCCGCGCGCGGCCCGGCCTCCCTAGCATGCGATTCATCTGCATCCTGGAGGGAGCCGGATGGATTCTGCTGTCGCTGCCGCGGGGGTTGTCCCCCATGCACCCCTGTCGCCTGAAGCCCAGGCGCTGCTGGGTGCTGCACGCCGTGGTGACATGAGTCTGCAGCTCCTGATGGACCGTGCCCAGCACCTGCAGGGCGCCGGGCAGGCCGAGGCCGCGGCGCTGCTGTATGAAACCTGGCTGGCGCACACGCAGTCGCCGCTGCGCCACGTGGCGTGTTTCAACTGGGGCACGATGCTGTCCGCCGCCGGCCGCAACGACGCCGCCGAGGCCGCCTACCAGCAGGGCCTGGCGCACCAGCCGGGCTTTGCACCGGCGCTGCTGAACCTGGGCCACCTGCTGGAGCGCAAGGGCGACACGGCCGGTGCGCTGGTGCAATGGCAGGCCGCGTTCGACGCCCGGCCACCCGCCGCGCCCGAGCACAGCCTGCACGCCCTGAACAACAGCGCCCGCCTGCTGGAGCAGCTGCGCCGCTACCCCGAGGCCGAGGCGCTGATGCGCCGCAGCCTGGCGCTGAAGGCGCGCCAGTCCGACGTCATCCAGCACTATCTGCACATCCGCCAGAAGCAGTGCGCCTGGCCGCACGACCTGCCGGTGGGCGAGGTCACGCCCAACCAGTTCCTGATGGGCACCTCGCTGCTGGCGATGATGGGCCTGTCGGACGACCCGGCGCTGCAGCTGCTGGCCGCGCAGCGCTTCGTGCACGAGAAGGTGCCCGCGGCGCCCGCCGTGCCGCTGCACACGCAGATGCCGCCGCGCAGCGGCAAGGTCCGCATCGGCTACCTCAGCGGCGACCTGCACATGCATGCCGTCGGCCTGCTGACGCCCGAGCTGTTCGAACTCCACGACCGCAGCCGCTTCGAGGTCTGGGGCTTCTGCTGGACGCCCGAGAGCTCGGCCGGCCAGCCGCAGCGCCAGCGCCTGCTGAAGGCCATGGACCACCACGTGCGCCTGGGCGGCGTCGACGACACCACCGCCGCCAAGCTCATCGCGCAGGCCGGCATCGACGTGCTGGTGGACCTGCAGGGCCTGACCAGCGGCGCCCGCCCCGGCATCCTGGTGCAGCGCCCGGCGCCGGTGCAGGTGAGCTACCTGGGCCTGCCGGGCACCTCGGCCGTGCCGGGTGTGGACTGGATGCTGGCCGACCGTTTTGTCATGCCGCCGGCGCTGCTGCCCTACTGCACCGAGAAGCCGCTGTACCTGCCGCACTGCTACCAGGTCAGCGACCGCCAGCGCGAGATCGCGCCGCTGCCAGACCGGGCCCGCTACGGGCTGCCGCAAGACGCCTTCATCTTCTGCAGCTTCAACAACAACCACAAGTTCACCGCCGAGATGTTCTCGGCCTGGATGCGCATTGTGCATGCCGTGCCCGGCAGCGTGCTGTGGCTGCTGGCCGACAACGACACCGCGCGCGAGAACATGCTGCAGCAGGCCGACGCACACGGGGTGGCGCGCGAGCGGCTGATCTTTGCGCCGCGTGTGTCGCCCGCCGAGTACCTGGCACGCTTCACGCTCGCCGACCTGATGCTGGACACCTTTCCCTTCAACGCCGGCACCACCGCCAGCGACGCGCTGTGGATGGGCACGCCGATGGTCACGCGCACCGGCCGCACCTACATCAGCCGCATGGCCGGCAGCCTGCTCACCGCGGTGGGCCTGCCCGACCTGGTGACCGACACGCTGGCCGACTACGAAAAGCTTGCCATCACGCTGGGCAACACGCCGGCGCGTGTGGCTTCGTACAAGCGCTACCTGGCGGAGCACGGGCGCAGCTCACCGCTGTTCGACGTGCCGCAGCTCGTGCGTGACATCGAGTCGCAGTTCGAAGCGCTGGCGCTGGCTGCGCGCGCGGCGTGAACAGGCCACCGCCCAAGCCCTGACCCATGAGCGCACCCAACGCGGTCCCGATCGAAGGCGCGGCCCAGCCGCCGCCCGGCTCGGCCCCGGCCTGGGACATCGAGAACGACGCGCTGGCGCACGCCATCAGCTGGCTCACGCGGCACCACGGGCGCGAGCGCACGCCGGAGTCGCTGCTGTCGGGCCTGCCGCTGGCCGGCCGGCTGGCGCCCGACCAGGCGCTGCAGGCGATGCGGGCCGCGGGCTTCAGCGCCGGCCTCGTGCAGCGGCCCATTGCCGAGCTGCACCACCTGCTGCTGCCCGCGGTGCTGCTGCTGAAGGAGGGCGACGCCTGCATCGTGGTGGCGCGCGACGCCACCCACCCGCAGCGCTACGACATCGTGATGCCCGGCCGCGAGCACCACGCGTGCCAGGCCGCCGAGGCCGAGCTGGCGGCCGAGTACACCGGCCTGGCGCTGGTGGCCACGCCGCTGGCTACGCCCACACGCGCGCCGCAGGACCCCGCGCTGCTGATCGACCCCGCCAGCCACTGGCTCTGGGGCACGATGCGGCGCTTCATCCCCTACTACCGCTCGGCGCTGCTGGCCGCGATGCTGAGCAACGTGCTGATGCTCGTCATCGGCCTGGTCACTTCCGTCATCTACGACAAGGTGCTGCCGCATGCGGCCTACGTGACGCTGTGGTCGCTGGCGGCGGGTGCGGCCATCGCGCTGGTGTTCGACCTGGTGGCGCGGCAGCTGCGCGCCTACCTCATCGACATGGCCGGCCGCAAGGCCGACCTGATCGTCGGCAGCACGCTGTTCCGCCAGACGCTGGCGGTGCGCATGGAGCAGCGGCCCAGCTCGGCCGGCGCCTACTCGCACCACATGGCGCAGATCGAGCAGGTGCGCGAGTTCTTTGCCTCGGCCACGCTGTCGGCCATCTCCGACCTGCCGTTCATCGTCGTCTTCGTGGCCATGGCGTTTGTCGTGGGCGGACCGCTGGGCTGGGTGCTGGTGATCACGATTCCGCTGATCCTGGGCCTGTCGGCGCTGATGCAGGGCTCGCTGCGCCGCGCCACCACGTCGCACATGCGCCAGACGGCCGACCTGCACGGCGTGCTGGTGGAGGCCGTCGACGGCATCGAGGACATGAAGGCCGCCGGCGCGCAGGGCCGCTTCCTGCGCCAGTACGAAGAGGCCACCGCCAGCTACGCCACCAGCATGATGCAGACGCGCAAGATCACCGCGTGGACCATGAACATCAGCGCCATCGCGCAGCAGCTGGTGACGCTGGTGATGCTGGTGTGGGGCGTGTTCCTGATCGGCGACAAGGTCATCAGCGCCGGTGCGCTGATCGGCGCGGTGATGTTTGCCAGCCGCGCACTCGCGCCGCTGTCCAGCGTGGTGCAGCTGGCCACGCGCTACCAGGGCGCGCGCGCCGCGCTGCGTGCGCTGGACCACGTCATGCAGCAGCCGGTGGACCGCGAGGCCGGCAAGGTCTACGTGCCGCGGCGCGAGCTCACCGGGCGCATTGCGCTGGTGGACACCGGCTTCGCCTACCCCACGCCGGGTGGCGGCACCGAACCCGGCCCCAAGGTGCTGAAGGGCGTGACGCTGCGCTTCGAGCCTGGCGAGCGCGTGGCCGTGCTGGGCCGCATCGGCAGCGGCAAGAGCACGGTGCTGCGCCTGCTGGCGGGCCTGTACCTGCCGACCGAGGGGCATGTCGAGGCCGACGGCATCGACCTGCGCCAGATCGACCCCGCCGACTACCGCGCCCGCGTGGGCTTCGTCTCGCAGGACCCGCGCCTCTTCAGCGGCACGCTGCGCGACAACGTGCTGCTGGAGCGCCCCGCCGCCGACCCGGCGCGCCTGGGCGAGGTGGCGCGCCTGACCGGGTTGGACCGCCTGGTGTCCACGCACCCGCTGGGCTGGGAGCTGCCGGTGGGCGAGGGCGGCTCGCTGCTGTCGGGCGGCCAGCGCCAGCTGGTGGCGCTGGCACGCTGCCTGGTGACGCGGCCGCAGATCCTGCTGATGGACGAACCCACGAGCTCGATGGACGCGCAGAGCGAGGTCGCCTTCCTGCGCCAGCTGGCCGAGGCCTGCGGGCATTGCACGCTGATCATGGTGACGCACCGCCCGGCCGTGCTGGAGCTGGTGGGCCGCGTGCTGGTGGTGGACGCCGGCCGCGTGGTGATGGACGGCCCCAAGGCCCAGGTGCTGGCCGCGCTGTCCGGCGCCAGGCCCGCGGGCCCGCCCGTGGCCGCGGCCGGCGCGCCGAGCAACGTGCACCTGCACCCGAGCTCGCAGACCGTGCAGCGTGAGGCGGCGCTGTAGACCATGGCCGGCCTGTTCAACAAGAACCCAGCCCAGGCGCTGCAGCCGGCCGACGTGCCCTACGTCAGCGCGGTGGCCAGCGCGCAGGTGCTCGAGCCCGCGCCCGCGGCCATGTATGCGGTGTACCTGATGCTGGTGGCGCTGCTGGTGGCGCTGGGCTGGGCCAGCGTGGCCCAGGTCGACATCGTGGCCAAGGCCACCGGCCGCGTGGTGCCCGACGGGCGCGAGCAGATCATCGCCAGCCTGGAAGGCGGCATCCTGCGCGAGCTGCTGGTGCGCGAAGGCCAGCAGGTCGCCAAGGGCCAGCCGCTGGCGCTGCTGGACCCCACGCGCGTGGAGGCGCAGAAGGCCGAAGGCCAGGCCAAGCGGCTGGCGCTGAGCGGCACGCTGTCGCGCCTGGTGGCCGAGGCCGGGGGCCAGCCGCTGAAGTTTCCGGAGGACCTGCCCCAGGAGGTGGTGCAGGGCGAGACCGAAAGCTTCAGCGCCCGCCAGCGCGCGCTGAACGACGCGGTGGAGACCAACCGCCGCAGCATCGCGCTGCTCACGCAGGAGCTGGGCGTGGCACAGGGGCTGTCGGCCAAGGGACTGATGAGCGAGGTCGAGGTGATGCGCGTGCGGCGCCAGCTCAACGAGCTGAACCTGCAGACGCAGGAGCGCATCAACCGCTTCAGGCAGGAGGCCAGCAGCGAGCTGAACCGCGTGCGCACCGAGCTGTCGATGATCGAGGAGCAGATGGTCGTGCGCAACGACGTGCTGCGCCGCGCCACGCTGGTGTCGCCGGTGCGCGGGCTCGTCAAGCAGATCCGCATGAACACGCTCGGCGGCGTGGTGGGGCCGGGCGCGCCGGTGATGGAGATCGTGCCGCTGGGCGAGCGTGTGCTGGTGGAGGCGCGCATCAAGCCGTCGGACATCGGCTTCGTGCGCGTGGGGCAGCCGGTGGACGTGAAGCTCAGCGCCTACGAATACACCGTGTACGGCAGCCTGAAGGGCACGGTGCAGAGCATCAGCCCCGACGCGCTGGGCGACCCCGACCGCGCCAGCGTGCCCGAAGGCACCTGGTACCGCGCGCTGGTGCGCGCCGACGACGACGCGCTGCAGCGCATCCGCGGCAAGGACGACAAGCCGCTGGCCGTGCTGCCCGGCATGACCGGCTCGGTGGAGATCCGCACCGGGCAGCGTAGCGTGCTGGGCTTCCTGCTGCGGCCGCTGCTGAAGACGTCCGAAGCCTTCCGCGAGCGGTAGCGAAGGCCCGGGTCCTGGCACCCGCGACGCTGCAGCGGCCGGCGCCGTTCGGGTAGGCTGCCCTGCGGTCCGCACCCGGGACGCAGGAGATCCGCATGAACGTGCCGCCGCCCCCTGAACCCGCTGTCCCCCGCCGCGCCGGCACCACCGGCACCGTGCTCGTGGTGGCGCAGCTCGCGTTGATCGTCTGGATCATCGCCCTGGCGGCGCCGGCGCTGTGGCGGTGGCTGGTGCAGGGCATGGGGCCCGCGTCGATGTCGACGTCGCTGCTGGGTGCGGTGCTGCTGGGCCTGGGCACGGCGCTGGGCCTGTGGGCGCTGTGGGCCAACCGGCCCGGCAACTTCAACATCCGGCCCGACCCGCGCGCCGGTGCGCAGATGGTCATGCACGGCCCCTACCGCTGGATGCGCCACCCGATGTACACCGCGCTGATGCTGGCCTGCGCCGGCCTGGTGGCGGTGGCGGCCTCGTTCTGGGCCGCTGCGGCCTGGCTCGTGATGGTGGGCGTGCTGGACCGCAAGGCCCGCATCGAGGAAGCGCTGATGGCGCAAACCCACCCGGGCTACGCGGCCTATGCCGCGCGCACGGGGCGTTTTCTGCCGGGCGTGGTGTGAGGGCGCCCTGAAGGATTGAGCGCGCTCAGCGCGCTCGCATCTGCTTGCAGACGTTGTCACCGGTGACGGTGAGTCGCAGGCTGCCGCCGTTCCATTCGAGCCAGTTCAGGCTGACGTAGTCGTCGATGTCGGTGCTGGCGATGTCGCCGGCGCGTTGCTGTTTCAGCAGCGTCACGGTGGTCGGCAGTGCGCTGCGGAGTTCTTCCTGGCGCGGAAGCGGTGTGCGGTGCAGAGGCTGGATCATGAGGGGTGAATCTCGCAGTGACAAGACGACCTTACCACTGCCGTGTGTCATCGCAATCCGTGATCTGCAGGGTTTCGACGGTGCTAACGTGAGGGTCTTCCCCAGCCCGCACGCGGCTGGTTCGTGGCCGACCGGGCCGCGCCCAAAACAGGTGCACCATGATCGACTCCCTGCTGCTGTCGGCGGCCCGCATCGGCACCTTCGAGCACGACCGCCCGCTCACCAACGCCAGCGGCTTCTACTTCGAGCGCGACGAGCGCCTGTACCTCGTGACCAGCCGCCACGTGCTGATCGACGAGCCCAGCAAGCACCACCCCAACCGCATCGAGATCGAGATCCACACGCAGGAAGGCGACCTCGCGCAGTCCACCGCGCTGTCGGTGCTGCTGTACGTGGACGGCAAGAGCCAGTGGCACCAGGGCCTGGACGCGGCCGGCGAGATCGACGTGGCGATGCTCGAACTGGACCGCAGCGCGTTGCCCGAAGGCAGCGTGATCCGCCCCTTCACGCCGGCGCACATCCAGCCGCCCGACGGCACGGTGGAGGTGGGCAGCTCGGTGCTGATCGTCGGCTTTCCGCTCGGCTTCCACGACACGCTGCACCACCTGCCGGTGGTGCGCCAGGCGGTGGTGGCCTCGGCCTTCGGCATGCGTTTCCAGGGCCAGGGCTACTTCCTGACCGACGCGCGCACGCACCGCGGCACGAGCGGCGCGCCGGTGGTCATGCGCAACCCGGGCGCGGGCGAAGCCGATCTGCCGTGGCGGCTGCTGGGCGTGCACTCGGCCAGCCTCGACATGAGCGGCCGCGACCGCGTGCAGGACGAGACCCTGGGCCTCAACTGCGCCTGGTACGCCGACATGCTGATGACGCTGAGCGACCCCGCGGGCGGCACGCTGGCGGTGCCGTTGCCGGCCGATGCACCCACTGCGCCAGCGGCGCCGGTCGCGGCAGCCGTGACGCCGGCCGCGCCGGCATCGCCTTCCGCTACCTGAACAGCCCCAGCCGCTGCGCTTCCAGCGCGGCTTCGGCGCGCGAGCTCACGTTGAGCTTGCGGTAGATCTGCTTCACGTAGTCGGCGATGGTGTGGCGGCTCAGCCCCAGCTGCACGCCGATCTCTGGCAGCGTGTAGCCCTTGGCCACGCGCAGCAGCACTTCGCTTTCGCGGTCGGTCAGGTTGACGTGCGGCATCGCGTTGGCGTTGGCCTGCGGCTTGGCCTTGGCGCTGAAGTAGGCCATCACGCGGCGCGCGATGCTCGGGCTCAGCGGCGGCTCGCCCTGGCTGATGCGCTGCAGCTGCTCGGTGATGAGCTCGCGCGCCTGCTCCTTGAGGATGTAGCCGAAGGCGCCGGCCTGCAGCGCCGGGAACAGGTGCTCGTCGTCGTCGTGGATGGTGACGACCACGCTCTGCGCATCGGGCTGCATGTCGCGCAGCTTGGTGACCACGTCGACGCCGGAGCCGTCGGGCAGCCCCAGGTCCACCAGCGCCAGGTCGAACTTCACGCCCGCCACCAGCGCCAGTGCGTCCTGCACGCGCGCGCTCTCGGAGATGGTGGCGCCGGGGAACACCTGCATCACCAGCTTGCGCAGCCACGCCCTGATCTCGGGGAGGTCTTCAAGCAGGAGGATGGTCTTCATTGGGGGATTGCGCGGGGGTCGAGTTCGATGTTATCGGCCGCCGCGCCGGCTTCAGGAGCTTGTCGTGGCCCGATCCAGCGGAACCGTGAGACGTATCACGGTTCCGTAACCCGGCCCGCTCTCCACCAGGCACTGGCCCTGCAGCTGCTTGGCGCGGTTCTTCATGCTGGCCAGGCCGTGGCCGCGGTCGAGCTTGCCTTCGAGCTCGCTCGAGATGCCGTCGCCGTTGTCCTGCACGATGAGCAGGAAGTCGCCGTCGGTGATGCAGGCGCTGACGCTGCAGGTCTGTGCGCCGCTGTGCTTGATGACGTTGCTGGTGGCCTCGCGCAGGATGCGCGTGGTCTGCACGTAGGCGCGTGCGCTCAGCGTCTGCGGCAGGTCTTCGGGCGCGTCCCAGCTGCCGTCGATGCCGGCCTGCCCCAGGCGGCCCACGACCTCGGCGCGCCAGTCGCCCAGCGCGTCGGCCAGGCGCACCGGCTTGCCGGTGAGGCCGCGCACCGACAGGCGCATCTCTTCCAGCGCCTCGCGCGCCAGCGTGCTGATGCGCTCGCTCTCGCTGGTGTGCACGATGGTCAGCAGCTTGGCGCCCAGGTCGTCGTGCAGGTCGGCGGCGATGCGCTTGCGCTCGCGCTCGGTGACCTGCTCCACGCGCAGTTCGGACATCTGGCGGAAGTTGCGCTCGATCTCGGCGGTGGCCTCGCGCACGCGCTGCTCGAGCTGCAGCTGGCCCTGCTCGGCGGACTGCAGCGCCTGCCCGTGCCGCTGCACCAGCCGCAGGCCCACCAGCACCAGGATCACCGGCACCAGCAGCTCGGCCGCCGAGGCGGCCATCACCGGGGCGGCGCCCCACTGCACCGCGAACCCGGTCAGGCCGGCCAGGCCGCCGGCCGCCAGCAGCGCCGTCATCAGCCAGGCCGGCCGCGTGCGCCACACGCAGCGCAGGTGCCAGGCGGCGGCCGCCGCCACCTGCAGCGCCAGCAGACCGAACCACAGGTTGGCCACCACGTGCAGCCGCGCCGGGCCGGCGAGCAGCAGCGACAGCGGCAGCAGCGCGCACTGCAGCGGCAGCGCGCGGTCGATCCAGTGCCGGCGCAGCCCGGCATCGCGCAGCAGGAACTGCACCGCGGCCCAGGTGATGAAGCCGGTCATCGCGCACACCAGGAACTCCACCTCGGTGTGGCCCAGCGGCGTGTTGCTCAGCCACAGCCGGGCACTGACCACCGCCCAGCCGACACACAGCGCGCCGAAGTAGGCCAGGTGGCTCTCGCGCCGGTTGACGAAGCCCAGCACGAACATGAAGCCGCCCATCAGCACCAGCGTGGCGCTCACGGCCTGCGGCGCAGCCACCTGCCAGGCGGTGAGCCGCGCATGGCGCGCGGCCAGCGCCGGCTGCGCGCCGATGGTCAGCGCCGACAGCGCGCCCGCGCGCTGCCGCGAGCCCGAGCCGGCGAGCGCGTGGCCGGCCACCTTCAGCGCCAGCACGTTGTCCTGCGGCTTCAGCAGCGCGGCCGGCAGCGTCACCAGCTGCGGGTGGTTGCAGTGGTTGGTGAGCGGCGCCTGCATGCGCCCGCCGCTGTGCAGCAGCTGGCCGTTGAGATGCACCTCGAGGTTGCTGCACACCTGCTCGATCAGCAGCGCCAGCGGCTCGCCGCCCGGCAGCAGCGCGGGCGGGGCGAAGGCGACGCGGTACCACACGGTGCCGGTGAACCCGGGCCGCGTGCGCGCCCACTCGTCCGGCAGCGTCACGGTGCTGGCGCTGGCGGCCTCGGAAGGCGGCAGCGCGGCCACCTCGACGGTGGCGCGTGTGATGTGCAGATCCTGGGCGGCGCCGAGGCCCGGCAGCAGCATCAGGCAGAGCAGGCAGGCGGTGAGGATCAGGCGCGGCATGGGGTGCCCAATTCTGCACGGCCGACAAGGCAGCCCCGCGCTGCCACAATGCCCGCCCGCGTGCTGTATTGCCTCTGCCTTGATCCGACGCCACACCTTCGACGAGCCCGACAACCGCCGCCTGGCCCATGTGTGCGGGCCGCTGGACGCGCACCTGCGGCTCATCGAAAGCACGCTCGGCGTGAGCCTGCTGCGGCGCCAGGCCACCTTCCGCATCCAGGGCCCGGGTGACGCGGTGGACCGCACGGCGGCCCTGCTCGACGCCTTGTACGCGCGCGCGGCCGAGCCCATCGGCGAGCGCACGCTGCAGCTGATGCTGGTGGACGCCACCGCCCCGGCCGGCACGGCCGCCAAGACGCCGGCGGATGGCGCGGCCGACGACGAGCCGGTGGTGCTGCACACCCGCCACACCGACCTCAGCGGCCGCACGCCCAACCAGATGCGCTACCTGCGGCAGATGCTGGCGCACGACATCAGCTTCGGCATCGGCCCGGCCGGCACCGGCAAGACCTTCCTCGCGGTGGCCTGCGCGGTGGACGCGCTCGAGCGCCACAGCGTGCAGCGCATCGTGCTCACGCGCCCGGCGGTCGAGGCCGGCGAGCGGCTGGGCTTCCTGCCCGGTGACCTGGCGCAGAAGGTCGACCCCTACCTGCGCCCGCTCTACGACGCGCTGTACGACCTGATGGGCTTCGACCGCGTGACCAAGGCGTTCGAGAAACAGCAGATCGAGATCGCGCCGCTGGCCTTCATGCGCGGGCGCACGCTGAACCACGCTTTCGTGATCCTGGACGAAGCGCAGAACACCACGCGCGAGCAGATGAAGATGTTCCTCACGCGGATCGGCTTCGGCAGCAAGTGCGTCGTCACCGGCGACGTGAGCCAGATCGACCTGCCGCCCGGCATGCCCAGCGGCCTGGTGGACGCGGCGCAGGTGCTGCAGGGCGTGACCGGCATCGCCTTCACGCAGTTCACCGCGGCCGACGTGGTGCGCCACCCGCTGGTGGCGCGCATCGTCGACGCCTACGACCGCGTGGGGGACCGCAACGCCGATCGCAACCCTGATCGCACGCCTGCCCGCGCCGGCGACCGCAGCCGCGCGCCCGGGGCCGGGCGTTGAAGCCCGCGCTCCAGCTGTCGCTGCAGTTCGCCGACGCCTCGCATCGCGCCCAGCTGCCGCGCCACCGCGTGTCGCGCTGGGTGCGGGCTGCGCTGGAGCACCCGGGCGAGATTACCGTGCGCATCGTCGACGCCGAAGAGGGCCGCACGCTGAACCGCGACTACCGGCAGAAGGACTACGCCACCAACGTGCTGACCTTCGACTACCAGCACGAGCCGGTGGTGATGGCCGACCTGATCCTGTGTGCGCCCGTCGTCGCGCAGGAGGCGAAGGAGCAGGGCATCACGCTGGAGGCGCACTACGCGCACCTGCTGGTGCACGGCACGCTGCACGCGCAGGGCTTCGACCACGAAGAAGAAGACGAGGCCGCAGCCATGGAAGCCCGCGAGACCGAGATCCTGCTGGCCCTGGGCTTCGCAGATCCCTACCGGCGCTGAGCCACACGCCCGTCCCTCGCGATCAAGCTTCCCGCCTGGGAACCGGCTCTGCCGGGCCCTCGGCGGACCTCCCCCTCGGGGGGGGGGGCGCTGGCCGCGGCTCCAAGTCCGCCTGCGCGGACTTGGACGGCCAAGCAAGCAAGGCCTCTGGCCTTGCGTGGAGCGCCAGCGAGCTGGGGGGCCGTCACTTCGTCCCGAAGATGCGGTCGCCCGCGTCGCCCAGGCCCGGCACGATGTAGCCGTGTTCGTTGAGCTCGCGGTCGATGGCCGCGGTGAACACCGGCACGTCGGGGTGGTGCTCGTGGAACTTCTTGATGCCCTCGGGCGCGGCCAGCAGGCTCACGAAGCGGATCGACTTCGGGTGCGTCTCCTTCAGCCGCTCCACCGCGGCCACCGCGCTGTTGCCGGTGGCCAGCATCGGGTCCAGCACGATGGCGTCGCGCTCGTGCATGTCGTGCGGCATCTTGAAGTAGTACTCCACCGCCACCAGCGTCTTCGGGTCGCGGTACAGGCCCACGTGGCCCACGCGCGCGCCGGGCACGACCTCGAGCATGCCGTCCAGGAAGCCGCTGCCGGCGCGCATGACCACCACGAACACCGTCTTGCGGCCCTCGATCACCGGCGACTGCATGGTCTCCAGCGGCGTCTCGATCGTGATCAGCTGCGTCGGCATGTCGCGCGTCACCTCGTACGCCATCAGCATGCTCAGCTCGTAGAGCAGGCGCCGGAAGCTGCTGGTGGACAGGTCCTTCTGGCGCATCAGCGTCAGCTTGTGCTGCACCAGCGGGTGCGTGACGACGTGGACGACGGGGGTGGTGGTCATGGTGTCGTGGTGGGCGGGGTTGGCGGGGGTGGCTGGCATGGTGCCATACCGCCACCCTGCCACCCCGCCGCCAGCCGCCCGGGGCGGCTTCAGTAGCCGTTGGCACCACCGGCGCGCCGGTAGTCGGCGGCGCCGCGGTAGACCGGGAAGCCGTTGATGTCGTGCGTCACCGAAATGCCCGCCAGCCCGCTGGTCAGGCCGGTGCTGCTGAGCGTGGTGGCGCTGTAGCCGTAGGTGCTTCGCATGCCGCCGATCAGCCCGGCGATGGGCTTGCCGTTCTCGAACTCGGCCACCGAACTGCCCAGGCCCTGGCCGGTCCAGTTGTCGGCGTTGATGGCCGCCTGGATGTCCATGCCGTACACCGCCTGGCCCAGGAAGGTCTTGACGATGTAGTCGGGGATCGGCCCGCCACCGGCAGAGCCCCACACCAGCTTGACGCGACCCTGTGCGTCGAAGGCGATCGACGGCGCGATGGAGCTGCGCGGCCGGCGGTTGGCGCCGTAGCCGTTGACGTCCGACCCCGGCGCGCTGGCCGAGAAGTTGGACAGCGCGTTGTTCAGCATCATGCCGGCGGCCTCGATGTGTGCGCCCCAGTGCGTGTTGATGGTGGTCGTCATCGCCAGCGCGTTGCCGTAGCCGTCGACGATGGCCAGCGAGCTGGTGGTGTTCCAGTCCTCTTCCTGCACACCGTGCGGGCCGCGGCGTGCCTTGGGCGCCAGCGCGAACTGCGTGCGCTGCGGCTGCAGCGCGCCGCCCAGGCCTGCCATCGGGTCGAAGCCGGCGGGGTCGGTGGCCGCATAGGCCGGGATGCCCTCGGCCACGCCGCCGGCGGTCACGGTGCCCAGCGCCGTGCCGTTGATGAGCAGCGCGCGGGCGTCGAGGTAGGGCGCCGACAGCAGCGCGTCAACCCGCGTGTTGACGTTGCTGTAGGCCGGGTCACCGACGATGTTGCGGCGGTCGGCGTTGCTCAGGCGGCTGGCTTCGGCTGTCAGGTAGTAGAAGCCGGGCGTGGCCCAGCCCTGCGCGGCCACGGCCTTGCGTTCCAGCAGGCCCAGTTGATACAGCGTGACGACACCGCCGAACAGCGGTGCCGGCTGCGTGTGGATCGTCAGGCCGAAACGCTGGCCCACCAGCGGCTTGCGCTCCACCGCGGTGTAGCTGGCGAAGTCGGCCGCCGTCATCAGGCTCGGGATGCGTGCCGGGACGATGGCCGCCGAGGTGGTGCCGTTGGCGTTGTAGGTGGCCGGCAGGATCGAGGTGCAGTTGTTGCTGCCGTCAGCCCGCGTCTTGTCGTCCTGGAAGCGCTGCAGGATGGCCGTGGCGATGGGGCCGACCGGGTTGTAGAACTCGGCCGCGCCGCCGTCGCGCACGCGGGTCAGCGTGTCGGCCAGCGGGGCGTTGGTGATCATCGCGCCCACCGGCAGCGGGCGCGTGCGGGTGCTGTCCGTGGGATCGCAGTAGCGCGCCTGGATGTCCTTGTAGCTGCAGCGCACGGCGCCCCAGCGGTCGCGCGCGGTGTTCCACCAGGCCTTGACGCCGCCGGCGTTCAGCGGCGCGCCGGTCTCGTCGTCGAAGATCGTGCCGTTGCTGAAGAGGGTGGAGTGCATGTAGGTGGTCATCGGGAAGCCGCCGCGGGCCAGGCCGATGGCGTCGTCCCACAGCGTGTTCCAGGGCGCGCGGCCGTGGGCCTGGTGCAGCTGGTCCAGCACCTTCACCGTGCCGGGCACGCCAGTGGCGCGGCCCGAGATGTTGGTGTTGCCCTGCTGCGCCGACAGGCTGCCGCCGATGACCTGGCCGCTGCGGCACAGCAGATCGGATGGCACGGCCATCTGGTAGACCGAGGTGGTGGTGGCCGCGCCGATGTTGGCGGGCGTGCGTGCCAGCCCGTCGAAGGTGCGCACGCGGCGCGTGGCGGCGTCGTAGTAGGTGACGACGCTGCCGCCGCCCAGGCCCGAAGCGAAGGGTTCCACGACGCCCAGCACGGCCTGCACGGCCACCGCCGCGTCGGCGGCCGTGCCGCCGCGGGCCAGCACCCGGCAACCGGCGGCCGAGGCCTGCACGTCGGCCGAGGTGACCATCATGTTGGTGCCAACGATGCCGACCGTCTGCGTGTAGGGCGCGCCGGCCTGCGGCTGGCACCGTGCGGGGTCGAAGCTGACGGTGCGCACCGGCGTGCCGGTCACGGCCCACACCAGCGCCGCGGCATCGAAGGCACGCGTGCGGTCCTGCCGCAGCGTGATGGTGTCGGTGGGCGTGACGCTGGCGTCGATGGCCATGTCGCCCGCGGCCACCAGGCCGTCGACGATGCCGGTGCCCGCGCCGCTGGCCGTGAGACGCGCGACGACGCCGCTCTGCGCGATGCTGCCGTTGCGCACCGTGACCTTGAAGTCGTAGTCGAACACCGTGCGCGTGACGCGGCGCTCCGCCACCGGGGTCAGCGTGACCACGGCGGCGCTGGCGGCGATGCCGGTCTCGGCGGTGCCGTCGCTGGTGGCCAGCGCCCGGGCGCGGCCGTCCTGTCCGCTGGCGACCGCGGTGCCGTCCTCGGTCTGGCCACCGCAGGCTGCCAGGGCCATCAGGGCTGCACCGGCCAGCGCGGTCACTGACCGGCGCTGCACGGCGGCGTCCAGCGCGTTCATGCCTTCACCCCGGTCCGGCGGCGCACCAGCGCCAGCGCACCCAGCGCCAGCGAGCCCAGCCACAGCGTGGCGGGCTCGGGCACCGCGGCCACCGCCGCGACCGTCTCGCCACGGCTCAGCACCACCGGCGAGCCGTTCGCGTCGAGTTCATAGACCTCGTAGCGCAGGCTGCCCGGCATCCCGGTGCCGAGGTAGTTGAACTGCACCGAGAAGCCCGCCAATGTCTGCCCCGGCTGGAGCTCGCTGCCCGCGGCGGCCAGCACGTCGAACAGGCCGTCGGCGCCCAGGCCTGCATCGGGCTGCAGCACCAACGGGTCCCAGCCCGTCGGCGCCTGGGCGGCCGCCAGGTCGGCAAAGGTCGCGGCGTCGAAGTAAATGCTCAGGCCGGGCAGCACGAGCCCGGCGGCGTCGTTGGCCAGCGTGAAGTCCACCTGCCAGGCCGAACCCGCCAGCGGGCTGTACTGCGTGGTGACGGTGGCGGCTTGCGACAGGGCCGAGGCGCCGGCACAGGCCAGGGCCAGGGCGATGCGGGATGTGCGTGTCATGAACAGGACTCCGTGAGGTGTGCGAACCGGCTCACCTCGGGCGGTGTGCACTGGAAAATTCAGTCTATGGTCGCGTGCCACGCGCGGTGCATGTCCAGACTGCGCGCGCCCATAGCCAAAGCGCATAGGGTCGTCCCGCAGCCCCCGGGGAGCGCGCGTCAACGTGCCGGACCGACCCCCCTGAACCAATGGCCGTGCCTGGAAGGACCCGGAGCTTGAAGTCGCGCCACATCGAACTCGTCAACGCCATCCTGCAGACCGGCACGCTCAGCGCGGCGGCGCGGCTGCTGGACATCACGCAGCCGTCGGCCACGCGCAGCCTGCAGCAGGCCGAGCGGCTGCTGGGCTATGCCCTGTTCAACCGCCGTGGCGGGCGCCTGCTGCCGACCGAGGAAATGACGCATCTCGCACCCGTGGTGCGCCAGGCCTTCGTGGGCCTGGACGACGCCCGCCGCACGGCGCTGAACCTGCGCACGCGCCAACAGGCCACGCTGCGTGTCGGCGTCACGCTGTCGCTGGCCGGCCCGCTGCCGGCGGCCTGCGAGAGCCTGGTGGAGCAGCACGGCGAGCTGCGCTGCGAGTTCTCCACCGGCCACTACGCCACGCTGCTGCAGTGGCTGCTGATGCATGAGATCGACGTCGGCGTGGCGCTGCAGCCGCCCCCGCACGCCGCGCTGGCGTTCGAAGACCTGGGCCAGCGCCGCCTGGTGTGCGCCGCGCGCCCCGAGCTGCTGGGCAAGTACCGCCGTGGCCGCCAGATCGACGCCGAGGCGCTGAAGACGATGTCGCTCATCGAGGTGGTGAGCAGCGACCCGGTGGGTGCGCTGGTGGCCAGCTACGCGCAGCGCTACGGCTGGCCCTACCCGGCGCGCCTGGCCGTGAAGACGCACCAGATCGCGCTGGACCTGGCGGCCCATGGCCTGGGGGTGGCGGTAGTGGACGACCTGAGCGCCTCGCGTTACGCGGGCGAGCTGCTGATCCTGCCGATCGAGCCGGCCTCGCACATCACCGTCATGGCGATGACGCTGAAGACCCGTGCGCTGCCGCAGGCCGCGCAGCAGTTCGTGGCCTGCTACCGCAAGGCGATGCAGAGCGGCGGCTGAAGGCCAGCCGCGGCAGCCCTGCGCACGATGACCTGCCAGGTCATCGACGCGGCCCGACGGCGCCGCGATGCTCCAGCCCTCACCACAGCCAGGAGCCTGACATGAACGACAGCCACCCCGTCCACTCGGCCGGCCGACACCCCGATGCCAAGCCCTCCGACAAGGTGCTGCAAGCCGCGTGCTGGGGCACCGTGCTGTTCGGTGCTGCACTGCTGCTCGCGCCCGGCCCGGCGCGCCAGGGCTTCAGCCTGCTGATCTTCGGCGAACCCGGCGTCATCGACGCCTGGCCCGAGGCCGCACGCCGCTACGCCACGCTGCTGCATGGCGTGCTGGGCGCGGTGATGGTGGGCTGGGGCGTGGCGCTGCTGCTGGCGCTGCGCCCGGAGCCTGGCACCACGCCCCGGGGCTGGCGGGTGGTGGCGGTCTCGGTGGCCTGCTGGTACGTGCCGGACAGCGTCTTCTCGCTGGCCCTGGGCGCCTGGCAGAACGCGGTGCTGAACACCGTGCTGGCGGCGGCCTTTGCCGCGGGCCTGGCCTTGGCGCGCGGGCGCGCTCAGCCCAGGCCGGCGTGAAGCCGGCGCAGCGCCTCGGCGGTGCCGGCGTCGGCGGGCAGCAGCGTTTCCACCGCCAGCTCCGACAGCGTCACGTCGTGCGGCGCGCCGAAGACGGTGATGGTGGTCAGGAAGTTCAGCGTGCCGACGGGGCTGTTCAGCGTCAGCGGCACGGCCACGTCGTGCGGCGCGGCGGGTTCCGACCCGTCATCGGCGGGCGCGGTGCAGGCGCCGGGTGGCAGGGGCATGGCCTGCAACTCCTGCAGCAGCGCGGCCAGTGAGGCGTCGCCAGTCACGGCCACCTGGCGCTGCAGGCGGGCCAGCACGTGCTCGCGCCAGGCGGCGATGTTGGCCACCATCGGCGCCAGGCCGCGCGGGTGCAGCGACACACGCAGCACGTTCAGCGGCGGCTGCAGCAGTTCGGGCGCAGCGCCGGCCATCAGCAGCGGCACCAGCCGGTTGTGGGCCACCAGGTGCCAGTGGCGGTCGACCGCCAGCGCGGGCCACGGCTCGTGCGCGTCCAGCAGGCGCTGCAGCGCGGCGCGCGCGGGGGCCAGCGCGGGGTCGGACAGCGGCCTGTCGCCGTACAGCGGCGCGTAGCCCGCGGCGCACAGCATCGCATTGCGCTCGCGCAGCGGCACGTCGAGTTGCTGCGCCAGCCGCAGCACCATGGCGCGGCTGGGCTGCGCCTTGCCGGTTTCCAGCCAGCTGAGGTGTCGCGCCGACACCTCCGCCTGCAGCGCCAGCGTCAGCTGCGAGCAGCCGCGCTGCGCGCGCCAGTGCCGCAGCAGGCGGCCGAAGGGGGCGGCGGGCTGGTCCACGCGGCCTGCACGCCCGTCAGAAGATCGTGCCGTCGCTCTCGATGCGCAGCGGCGGTGAACCATCGGCGCGCAGCTCGGCGGCGATCTCGCGGCCGGCGGCCCAGGTGCCGCCTTCCAGGATGCAGGCCAGCGGCAGCTGCTCGGCGGTGCGGCCCAGCCGCTCGCGCACCAGCACGGCCAGCTCGTCCAGCAGCGCCACGGTCAGCGCGCGCCACTCGACGACAAATTCGTCCTGCGGCTTCCAGGTGCGCGCCAGCAGGCGCGGGTTGCGCGGCACGATCACGCCGCCGTCGATCAGCAGGCCACCGTTGCGGTATTCGGGCAGGCCGGTGAGCGCGTCCAGGCCGGTGACGGTGACGCCGGCCCACTGCAGCGGCTCCAGCAGCGAGTAGGTCATCCACTGGCTGAGCTTGTGGAAGGGCACCCAGCCGTCGGTGGTGCGATCGGTCACGCCCGCCACGCTGCCCACGCCCGAGCCGGCCCAGCGGTGCGGCCACACGTCGCCGGCAGGCAGGCCCTGCACCTTGCTGCCGCTGGGCCAGATCGGCGCCAGGCAGCGCAGCAACTCGGCCAGCACCGCCTGGGCGCTGACCTCGGTGCGCGTGCCGCTGGCGGTGAGGCGGTCGTAGATCAGGCCGGGGCGCGATTCGAGCCCGCTGCGCGCGGCTTCGCCCTGCAGCACGCCGCCCAGCCGCGACAGCAGCGCGGCGCGGCCTTCCAGGCCGACCAGCGGGTTGCTCGGACTGCCCTGGAAGATGGCGCGCAGCGCGGCCGCGTCGACGTGGCGCAGCGCCGAGGCGTCGGCGCGCCAGGGCTCGCTCGGCTTGGCCGAGAAGGCACCGGCCATGAAGGCGCGGAAGCTGGCCACGCCCAGGCCCTCGGAGCGCGTGTAGCTGCTCCCGGGCGCAGGGCTGGCGGCGGCGGTGTCCGGCGCGGGTGGGTCGGCGGCCGCGGGCGCCGCCGCGGCGTCGGTGCGCGTGCGGCTGGCCGACTGGTCCAGCATCGCCAGCAGCTCGTCGGGCGCGGCCTGGGGCAGGGCGGCGGCGGCGAGCTTGCGGTGTTCTTCGTAACGCCAGCTGGGGCCGGCGCCGGCGTCCAGCAGCACGCTCACCACGGTCAGGTCGAAGTGCGCGCGGGCCCGCTCGGCCACGCTGTGGCCGGCCAGCGCCGCGTCGAGCTCGGCCTTGCGGTCGACGCCGCCGGCCTCGAAGTGGCGCCAGCGGCTGTGGAACGGGATGTTCAGGTCGGGAAAGCGGCGCAGCGTCAGCGCGGCCACGCGCTCGGCCAGGGCCGGCAGCCGTTTGCGGTCGATCGCGAAGTGCGCGCTGACGCCGGTCTCCACCGAGCGCACGATGGCCGCGCAGCGTGTGCGGATCGTGGCCGGGTCGTGCAGCAGCACCAGCGGGTGCAGCGACGGCGGTTCTTTTTTCAGGGTCTCGGTCAAAGGGAGCGTCCCAGCACAGCGGCGAGTTCGGATTCGGTGGGGATGGCGCCGTCGGTGAAGTAGCCGGCGGCGATCTTGGCTTCCATCTCCACCTTGGCGTCGGCGGGGATCAGGGCGTCGGGGATGGGCACACGTTCGCCCACCGCGATGCCGCTGGCGGTGATGGCGTCGTACTTGTCGTTGCTCATGCTCACCAGGCGGTGGATCTTCTGGATGCCCAGCCAGTGCAGCACGTCGGGCATCAGTTCCTGGAAGCGCATGTCCTGCACGCCGGCCACGCACTCGGTGCGCAGGAAGTACTTGTCCTTGCGCGCGTTGTAGACCAGGAACTTGGTGACCTCGCCCAAGGCGCGGCCTTCCTTGCGGCTGTAAGCGATGAGGCCCACGCCGCCGGCCTGCGCGCCGCGGATGCACTCCTCGATGGCGTGCGTGAGGTAGGGGCGGCAGGTGCAGATGTCGGAGCCGAAGACGTCGGAGCCGTTGCACTCGTCGTGCACACGCGCGGTCAGCGTGACGGCCGGGTTGGCCAGGTCGCGGATGTCGCCGAAGACGTAGAGCGTCTGCCCGCCGATGGGCGGCAGGAAGACCTCGAGGTCGCTGCGTGTCACCAGCTCCGGGTACATGCCGCCGGTTTCCTCGAAGAGGGCGCGGCGCAGGTCGGCTTCGCTGACCTTGAAGCGCTCGGCCACGCCGGGCAGCCACCACACCGGCTCCACGGCCACCTTGGTGACGGTGGCGCTGGCGTCGTCGAGCAGCACCTTGCCGTCGATGGCCAGGCGCTGGAAGGCCAGCGCCTGCTTGATCTCGGGCAGGTGGATGTGCGCCTTGGTGACGGCGATCGTCGGCCGGATGTCGTAGCCCTGCGCCAGGTGCTCTGCAAAGACGCTCTGCACGCTGGCGCCCCAGGGGTCGATGGAAACCATCTTCTTCGCATCGCCCCATTGCGGGTGAGGGCCGATCAGGTCGGTGGGGGCGGTGTCGGTGAGGTCGGCGCGGTGGCCGCGCGTCAGGTTGCCGGCGGCCACCGCCAGCGCCCGGTACACGCCATAGCTGCCGCTGTGCGTGCCGATCACGTTGCGCTGGCTGCGGTTGGCGGTGGTGCCCACCACCGGGCCGCGCGCGGCGGCGTCGGCCGCTCCCCAGCGCAGCACGGGCGCCCCGGCCGGACCCTGCCCCGGGTGCGAGGTGAGGCGGATGTGACCGTTGCCGGTGAGACTTTCCATGGGGACGATACCGGGGTGCAAAACGCTGAAGATACGCTAGAACCACGGTCTGGCCGCGTGCTGCATGGCGCGGCCGCCACACAAGACCCTTCGGCATCACAGGAGACACCCCATGAAGACCCCGACCCGGCTCGCCGCTGCCCTGTCCACCGCGCTCGCGCTGGCCGCGCTGGCCCCGCTGACCGCGCTGGCACAGACGCCGATGAAGATCAGCATCTCCGTGGCGCAGAACTCGCACCAGGGCGTGGGCATCGACACCCTGGCCAAGGAAGTCGAGCGCCGCACCAACGGGCGCATCAAGATCCAGGGCTTCTACTCCGGCAGCCTGGGCGGCGAGCGCGAGAGCATCGAGGCCGTGCAGCTGGGCACGCAGGAGCTCACCTTCAGCAGCACCGGCCCGGTGCCCAACTTCGTGCCGGCGGCGCGCATCCTGGACATCCCGTTCCTGTTCCGCGACAAGGCGCACGCGCGCGCCGTGCTCGACGGCCCGATCGGCCAGGAGATGCTGAAGGAGTTCGAGAGCAAGGGCTTCAAGGCGCTGGCCTGGGGCGAAAACGGCGTGCGCCACATGACCAACAGCAAGCGGGCCGTGACCGCGCCCGACGACCTGAAGGGCCTGAAGATGCGCACGATGGAGAACCCGGTGCACGTGGCGGCCTACAAGGGCTTCGGCATCGTGACCACGCCGATGGCCTTCCCCGAGGTCTTCACCGCGCTGCAGCAGGGCACGGTCGACGGCCAGGAGAACCCGCTGAGCGTGATCATGGCCGCCAAGTTCGACCAGGTGCAGAAGCACCTGTCGCTCACTGGCCACGTCTACAGCCCGGCCATCTTCCTGATGAACAAGGGCACGTTCGACAAGCTCAGCCCGGCCGACCAGCAGGTCTTTCTCGACGCCGCCAAGGAAGCCGTGAAGGCCAACCGCGCGCGCGTGGACGAGGACGACGCCAAGGGCGTGGCCGAGCTGCGCAGCAAGGGCATGAGCGTGGTGGAGAACGTCGACAAGGCCAAGTTCCAGGCCGCGCTGACGCCGGTGTATGCGCAGTTCGAGGCGCAGTTCGGCAAGGCCAACATCGACCGCATCCGAAACTTCAAGTGACCCCCCGGAGCGCCTGCGGCGCTTCCCCCCAAGGGGGGCAGGCCGCTGGCGGACCGGCGGAGCCGGTTCCGCGGCGGCCGCTTGATCGGCGGCTCTGCGAGTGCCCTTTCTGAGAACTTCCTCTTGAAACAACACTACCTGGCCCTGGAGCGTGGCACCACCGCGCTGGCCACGGCCCTGGCCTGCGCGATGCTCGTCGTCGCGTCCAGTCTGGGCCTGTGGCAGATCATCACGCGCTTCGTGCTCGAGCGGCCGGCCGAGTGGACCGAGGTGCTGATCCGCTTCAGCCTGATCTGGATGGTGTTCCTCGGCATTCCGCAGGCCTTCCGCGTGGGTGCCATGGTCAGCGTGGACGTGCTCTACCGCTGGAGCGGCGCGCGCACCAAGCGCTTCCTCGACGCCATGGTGGCGCTGGCGGCGCTGCTGCTGCTGGCGGTGACCATCGTCGTGGGCTGGGACTACGCGCAGCGCGGCAGCGTGCAGTCGATGATCGGCCTGGAGGACGTGTCGATGTTCTGGGCCTACCTGGCGATGCCGGTGGGCGGGATCTTCAGCGTCATCGCGGTCATCGGCAACTTCCTCGACCCGCAACGCATGGAACTGGAAACCGCGACATGACCAGCGCGATGGTGTTGACGATGGTGCTGTGCTTTGCACTCACCATCAGCGTGGCGGTGAGCATCGGCCTGGCGGCGCTCGTGGGCATCCAGATCAGCAACGTGAACATGCTGGTGGCGGTGAAGGAAATGTTCTCCGCCATCAACAAGTTTCCGCTGGCGGCGATCCCCTTCTTCATCCTGGCCGGCAACCTGATGGAAACCGGCGGCATCAGCCGCCGCCTGGTGGAGTTTGCCAAGAGCCTGGTGGGCGGCGTGCAGGGCGGCCTGCCGATGACCTGCGTGCTGACCTGCATGATCTTCGCGGCGGTGTCGGGCAGCAGCGTGGCCACCACGTTTGCGATCGGCGCGATCCTGATCCCTGCGCTCATCAAGCACGGCTATCCCACGCCCTATGCAGCAGCGCTGCAGGCCACCAGTGCGGAGCTCGGCGTGATCATCCCGCCGTCGATCCCGATGATTCTTTACGGCGTGGCCGCCGAGGTCTCGATCGGCGAGCTCTTCATCGCCGGCTTCGGCCCGGGGTTCCTGATCGGCGGCGTGCTGATGCTCTTCGTGTACCTGTGGTGCAAGTGGAAGGGCTGGGGCAAGAACGACGGCGACGGGCGCCTCGGCGTCGGCAAGGCCGCGTGGCAGGCCGGCTGGGCGCTGCTGATGCCGGTCATCATCCTGGGCGGCATCTACGGCGGCATCTTCACGCCCACTGAAGCCTCGGCGGTGGCGGTGGCCTACGCGCTGGTGGTGGGCATGCTCGTGTACCGCGAGATCAGCGTCGCCGACCTGTACACGATCCTGAAGAAGAGCGTGATCTCGTCGTCGGTGATCATGTTCATCATCGCCAACGCCGGGCTCTTCGCCTACCTGATCACACGCGCCGGCGTGCCCGACGCCATCGGCGTGTGGCTGAAGGCGGTGCTCGAGGACCCGTTCCTGTTCCTGCTGGGCGTGAACGCGGCGCTGTTCCTGATCGGCATGTTCATCGAGACCAGCGCGGCCATCATCGTGCTGGCGCCGATCCTGGCGCCGGTGGCGATCTACTTCGGCATCGACCCGGTGCACTTCGGCATCGTGATGGTCGTCAACCTGGCGCTGGGCATGATCACGCCGCCCTTCGGCGTGAACCTGTTCGCCGCCTGCACGGTGGCGCGCATCTCGCTCGACCGCATCATCACGCAGCTGCTGCCGTTCGTGGCGGTGATCCTGGGCTGCCTGATGGTGATCACCTACGTGCCGTCGATCTCGCTGTTCCTGCGCGACCTCGTCTACCGCTGAGCGGCCACGCGCTTCAGGCCAGCCCGCGCACCGGCAGCGCGGCGCTGCGCTGCAGCCAGTTCAGCGGTGAATAGGCCGCCGTGCCGTCGGTGGCGTGCAGCGTGTAGGCCAGCCGCGAGCGCGCGCTGCGGTTGGGTGCGCTGTAGTGCGGCAGCAGGCCGTGAAAGACCACCAGCGTGCCCGCCGCCACCGGCAGCGGCACGGCCTGCGTGGTGCCGGGCCAGGGCGTGGCGTCCAGCGCCTCCATGCGCAGGGCGCCGGCTTCGAACACATAGCGCTCGCGCAGCGGGCCGCGGTGGCCGCCCGGCTGCACCCACAGGCAGCCGTTGTCCAGCGTGGCGTCTTCCAGCGCGAACCAGAAGGTGGTGACGGTGTGCGGCGTGGTGACGAAGAAGCTGGCGTCCTGGTGCCAGCCGACCTCGCCGCCGATGTGCGGCTGTTTGAAGATCAGCTGGCTCTGCCAGACCTGCGGCTGTTGCAGGCCCAGCGCGGCACCCAGCGCCGCGAGTTCGGGCCCGTGGCTGAAGCGGTCGAAGACGGGGTCGCGGTCGTGCAGCGCGTGGCCGATCTTGTTGATCGACTGCGCCTTGGGCACGCGCAGCCGGCCCTCGGCGTCGAGCGCTTCTTCCTCGAAGAAGCAGTGCACCTGTTCGGCCGAGGCCAGCAGCCGCGCATCGGCCACCAGGCTGCGGTCGCGCGTGGAGAAGCGGCTGGCGCCGGCGTCCGGGTCGAAGGCCTCGACGAGTTCACGTGCGCGCCCGATGGCCGCGGCGCAGTCGGCCGCGCTCTTGAACGCGGGCAGCACGGCGAAGCCGTCACGCTGGAAGGCGGCGGACTGGGTGGCGTCAAACATGGGTGTTGCGCATCGGCATCAGCCGGCAGAGAAGGACACGGCCTTGTCACGAACCGCCGGGCACCGCGCTGCATCATCCGCGGCGGGCCCGCAACGGCCCGATCAGGCCCCGGAAAACGCTGCCGATGATGGCATGGCGATTGCACGGGCCCCCTCTTTCTCATTCGGAGAGTTCATGTCCACCCAGCGCCGTCCCGCAGCCCGCACCACCCACCCCGCCGTGCACCATGCGCTGGCAGCCGCCGCGCTGGCCTCGCTGCACTTTGGTGCGCAGGCCCAGACGCCAGCCTCGGCGCCGGCCGCCAGCGGCCAGCTCGAGGTCATCACCGTGACCGCCGAGCGCCGGCTGGAGAACATCCGCGAGGTGCCGAGCTCGGTGTCCACGCTGCAGGGCGACATCCTCGACGCGCTGGCCACCAGCGGCCAGGACGTGCGCGCGCTCAGCGGCCGCGTGCCCAGCCTGAACATCGAATCGTCCTTCGGACGCGCGTTCCCGCGCTTCTACATCCGCGGCTACGGCAACACCGATTTCCGGCTCAACGCCAGCCAGCCGGTATCGCTGGTCTACGACGACGTGGTGCAGGAGAACCCGATCCTGAAGGGCTTTCCGATCTTCGACGTGGCGCGCGTGGAGGTGCTGCGCGGCCCGCAGGGCACGCTGTTCGGCCGCAACACGCCGGCAGGAGTGGTGAAGTTCGATTCGGTGCGCCCAAGCAAGGCGCAGGACGCCTACGCCAGCGTCTCGGTGGGCAGCTTCAGCAGCGTCAACCTCGAGGGCGCGGGCAACATCCAGCTCGGCGACCGGCTCTCGGCCCGCATCTCGGTGCTGAGCCAGTCGCGCAAGGACTGGGTCGAGAACACCTTCGACGCCGGCCCCACGCAGGACCTGGAGGGTTATCGCGACAGCGCGTTCCGCGCGCAGCTGCTGTTCGACGGCGGCAAGGACCTGAGCGTGCTGGGCAACGTGCACGCACGCGACTACGAGGGCTCGGCGCGGCTCTTCCGCGCCAACATCATCCAGCCCGGCAGCAACAACCTGGTGGCCGGCTTCGACGAGCGCAGGATCTCGATCGACGGCAAGAACGAATCGGAGCTGCAGAACTACGGCGGCAGCCTGCGCGTGCGCGTGGGGCTGGCCGGGATGTCGCTGCACTCGATCACCGGCGTGGAGACGGTGCGCACCTACAGCCGGGGCGATATCGACGGCGGCTTCGGCGCGGCCTTCCTGCCGCCTGGGGCCTCGGGCCCGGGCACGATCCCGTTTGCCAGCGAATCGGCGGACGGCATTCCCCAGCACAGCCAGTTCACACAGGAGTTCCGGCTGGAGTCCGACAACGCCGGCCCCTTCAACTGGCAAGCCGGTGTATTCGCTTTCCGCGAGAGCTACAAGATCGAGAGCTTCAGCTACGACTCGCTGGCCGGCGGTGCGCAGGACGGCTACCTGCGTGTCAAGCAGGACAACAACGCCTATGCGGTGTTCGGCAACGTCACCTACGCGGTCACCGCGGATCTGAAGCTGCGCGGCGGTCTGCGGCTCACGCGCGACAGCAAGACCTTCAACGTCGAGGACTACAGCAACAGCGGCTTCGCGCCCTGCGTAGGCCCCACGCTGCAGCTGCCCGGCTTCGTGGGCGTGCTGCCCAAGTGCACATTGGCAGATCTGGCTACGCAGGGCCCGCTGTCGGCCGCGCCGCGTGACAATAAGCTCAACTGGGACCTGGCCGCCACCTACGCGCTGGACAAGTCCACCACGCTGTATGCCCGCGCCGGCACTGGATTCCGCGGCTCCAGCGTGCAGGGGGCCAGCGCCTTCAACAACCAGTCGGTGGCGGGCCCCGAGACCAACACCTCGTTCGAGGCCGGCATCAAGGCCGACCTGTTCAACCGCCGCGCGAGCGTGTCCTTCAGCGCCTTCAGCTACACCGTGAAGGACCTGCAGCTCACGGCGGTGGGCGGCACCAACAACGCCAACATCCTGGTCAGCGCCCAGAAGGCCACCGGCCGCGGCTTCGAACTCGACTTCAAGACCTACCTGACCGATCGGCTGCTGGCCAGCGTGGGCGTGGGCTACAACGACACCGAGATCAAGGACCCGAACCTCGTCGTTTCTGCGTGCGGAAACGGACAAAGTCCGCAGGGCCTGACGCCGCCGCGTCCCAACTGCACGATCCTGGACCGCAACTTCTACGACGCCTCCTCGAACTCGCAGAAGGCGTTCATCAACGGCAACCCGCTGCCGCAGGCCCCCAAGACTACCGCCAACTTCACGTTGAAGTACACGCAGCCGCTGGGCAACGGCGAGCTCTACGCCTTCACCGACTGGGTCTACCGCAGCAAGGTCAACTTCTTCCTCTACGAGTCGACCGAATTCACCGGCAAGGCGCTGACCGAAGGCGGCCTGCGCCTGGGCTACACCTGGGCTGCGGGCAAGTACGACGTGGCGGCCTTCGCGCGCAACATCACCGACCAGATCCGCGTCGTCGGCGGCATCGACTTCAACAACCTCACCGGATTCGTCAACGAACCGCGCACCGTGGGCCTTCAATTCAAGGCGGTGTTCTGACGTGAGGCCGCGCTCGTTCCTGGCCGCAGTGGCGGCCTTCGTGGCCGCCACTGCGGCGCACGCCCAGCCGGCGGTCATCTACGAGCTCGGCGGCAAGTTCGACAAGTCCTTCAACCAGGCCGCGCATCAAGGCGCCGAGCGCTGGAAGCAGGAGACCGGCAAGCCCTACCTCGAATTCGAGATCCAGAACGCCGCGCAGCGCGAACAGGCGGCGCGGCGCTTCGCCGAGCGCGGCGCCAACCCGATCGTCGGCATCGGCTTCCCGCAGGCCAGCAGCATCGAGGCGGTGGCGCGGGCCTTCCCGAAGCAGCAGTTTGCGATCGTCGACATGGTGGTGCCGCTGCCCAACGTGCAGAGCTTCGTCTACCGCGAGCACGAGGGCAGCTTCCTCGTCGGCATGATGGCCGCGCTGGCCAGCAAGACCGGCAAGATCGGTTTCGTGGGTGGCATGGACATCCCGCTGGTGCGCAAGTTCCTGTGCGGCTACGAGCAGGGCGCCCGCCATGCGCGGCCCGCCGTCGAGGTGCTGTCCTCGATGACCGGCAGCACGCCCGCCGCCTGGACCGACCCGGCGCGCGGCGCCGAGCTGGCCAAGGCGCAGATCGCGCAGGGCGCCGACGTGATCTTCGCCGCCGCCGGCACCACCGGCCTGGGCATCATGCAGGCCGCCAAGGACGCCGGAAAACTCAGCATCGGCGTCGACAGCAACCAGAACCACCTGCATCCCGGCAGCGTGCTGACCAGCCTGGTCAAGCGTGTCGACCTGGCGGTGCTGCAGGCCTTCAAGGGCGTCAGGCCGGGCGTCACGGCGCTGGGGCTGAAGGAGGGTGGTGTCGACCTGGCGATGGACGAGCACAACGCGGGTCTCGTCACGGCGGCGATGAAGGCGCAGGTGGAGGCGGCGCGGGCCGACATCATCAGCGGCAGGCTGACCGTGTTGGACTTCACCGCGGCCAACCGCTGCCGCTAGCGGCAGTCAGTCGGCCGCCCGGGCCACCCGCCCGACTGCGGGCTGGTCGCAGACACGGTGCAGGTGGACTTCAGCGAAGGCCGCCTGGCCTGCAAGCTCGATCCCACCTGCAGCCTGCTGCACAGCTTCATCACGCTGAACAACCGGGCGCTGTCGCGCTTCAGCGCGCCTTCGCCGGCGTCATCGACCCGCTGAACCCGCAGATCGAAACCCCCGAGCAGGTGTGCGAACGCGTGCTGCAGGCGGCCGAGCACACCCCGCTGGCGCAACTGGGCACCCCCGACGACTGCGGCTTCTCGCCCTTCTGCGACGACAGTTCCACCAGCCGCGACACCGCCTTTGCGAAGATCGCCGCGCGCGTGGCCGGCACGCACTTGGCCAGCGAGCGGCTGATGCCGGCCCGCTGGTTCAGGGCGAGCCTGCCGCTCAGCGTCGGGCCGCACTGAGCCCGGCTCCGGGGCCCGGCCCCGCGCTGGCTAGACTCCGGCGCCATGCAGACGCGATTCCTGGGCCGCCGCCCCTACGCACCCACCGAGGCCGCCATGCGCGCCTTCACCGCGGCGCGCACCGCCGACACCGAGGACGAGCTCTGGCTGGTGGAGCACGACCCGGTCTACACCCAGGGCGTGGCCGGGCGCGAAGAACACGTGCTGGCCGCCGGGGGCATCCCGGTCGTGCGCACCGAGCGCGGTGGCCAGGTCACCTACCACGGCCCCGGTCAGGTGGTGGCGTATCCGCTGGTGGACCTGCGGCGCCTGGGCATCTACGTCAAGGAGTACGTGTTCCGCATCGAGGCCGCGCTGATCGACACGCTGGCCGACCAGGGCATCACCGGCCACCGCGTGCGCAGCGCGCCGGGCATCTACGTGCGGCTGGCCGACCCCTTCGGCCACGCGGTGCTGGCGCCGGCCAGCATCGACCCGTTCCACGGCCTGGGCAAGGTGGCGGCGCTCGGCATCAAGGTCAGCAACCACCGCACGTACCACGGCCTGGCGCTCAACGTGGCGATGGACCTGGAGCCGTATGCGCGCATCAACCCTTGCGGCTATGCCGGGCTGCAGACGGTGGACCTGCGCTCGCTGGGCGTGGACTGCGCCTGGGACGAAGCCGCGGCGCAACTGGCCGCGCACCTGCAGCGGCGGCTCACGGTCTGACAGGGTGAACAGTCCGCGGCGCCGGGTGCGCGGCGGCGGCTTCAGCGCGGCGGCAGGGCGGCCGGGCGCGCCAGCTCGTCCAGGCTCAGGCCCTTCTCGCGCAGCAGCGCCTCGAGCGCCGGCTTCAGCGCACCCAGGCGCTCGTCGATCGCCTCGCGCACGGTGTCCACGAAGACCTGCGTGCTGCGCTCGATCTCGATGTTCAGCGCGCTGCCCTCGGGCTTGCTGCCGAACGTCGTCATGCGCAGCGTTTCCGGGATCAGCCAGACCTCGAACCAGCCCGCGCCGCCCGGCTCGCGCTGCGCCTCGGCCACCGTCAGGCTGGCGCCGTTGACGGCGATGTAGCCCTTGGCGAAGACATAGCGCATCCACGGCGCCGGCACCGCGATGCGCAGCACGTGGTTGTTCTCGGGCTGGCGGATCTGCAGCACGCGGGCCTGGAAATCGACGTGGCCCGACAGCGGGTGGCCACCGATCTCGGCGCCGTCCTTGGCCGCGCGCTCCACGTTGATGCGGCTGCCCTCGACCAGCGTGCCCAGCGTGGTCAGCGCCAGGCTCTGCTGCATGACGTCGAAGCGCGCCGCATCGGGGTGCAGCTCGGTGACGGTGAGGCACACGCCATCCACCGCCACGCTGGCGCCGATGGCCAGCCCTTCGCAGAAGCCCGGCTCGAAGGCCAGGGTGAAGCTGCGCAGGCCGGGGCGGTCCTGCAGCTGCGCGACCGTGGCCACGCCTTGAACGATGCCTGTGAACATATCGGCGCGAGCTTATCAGCGCGCGGGCGCCCTCCGGGCACCGGCGCGGGCCTCAGTGGCTGCGCTCGGGCGGCGCCATGGCCTGCGTGGCGCGGGCATGCAGCGGAAAGAGCTCCTGGATGGCGCGCAAGGCGTCCAGCTTGAGGTGCGGAAAGAGCTCGGCCAGCGCGCGCTGGGCTTCGGCCTCGCGCAGCAGGGCGTCGCGGCTGGCGGGGTCGGCGGACAGGGGCGGGGTCGGGGTGGGCGTGGCGGCGGTCGGCACGGGGTTCTCAAGGGTCTGCGGCATGGGGCGGGAGCTTGACCGCGGCCCGTTTCAGCGCCATCCCGGCCGCCGTTTCATCTGTTGCAGGCCGGCGGTGCGCCAGGGCGGCCCGGCGCTGCGGCGCCGACGGGCTGCTGCGCTCAGCCCAGGCGTGCGGCGCGGGGCGCCACCGCCAGCAGGGCCTGCAGGGGCTGGACCTTCGTCGCCGGGGCGGGCTGCACCACCGCCACGGCCTGGTGCGCCGGCGGCGCGGTCAGGGCGCTGAATGACCCCGCGCTGACCATCACGAACAGCGCGGCCAGCACGCCGCCGAAGGCTGCGGACTCGTAGTCGCGCGGTTGCGCCAGGCCCGCCTGGCCGGCAGACGGCCCGGGGGCGGCCGGGGCCCGGCTCAGCAGGGCCAGATCGAAGGCGCTGAGCGGGTGATCGAAGGTCTGGCTTTCGAGGTGTGAGTAGCGGGACAGATCCATCTCGAGCTCCTGGGTGCGCGGCGGTGCGCTGCTGGTGACCGTGACCGCAGTGTGCAGGCGGGTGCGGTGATTGGCGCTGCAACCCGTCACGCCGCGAGCGTGACGGAATCACACCCGGAACTTGTTGGCGGCGCGCCAGCCAGTGCCCGCGGCGAGCCGTGGGCCAAGGGTGCAAGGCGCGGGCCCAAGGCGGCGGCGCCGGGCGAACGACGGGGGAGGAGCTTTTAGCCGCCGAAGCGGGGCGGCGGTGCAGCGCTGGCATCAGCTGCGTCGCGACAGGTGCCGTGGCGGGACAGCCGCCGCCACGTGCCGGACCGCGTGGCGCGGTCCGCGGTGGGTCAATGCGCGGGCTTGGTGCCGACCGCTTGCGTGGTCTGCTCGGCCACCAGGGTCTGCTCGGCCTTGGAGAAAGGCTGCCACAGGCCCACGACCACCACCATGGCGATCATGCTGGCCGCAAACAGCACCGGCTCCAGCTCGATGCGGCGGGCCCGGACGAAGGGCTTGCTGTCGGCGGCGGAAGGGGGCGCGGTGCGGTCCAAGATGAGGGCTCCAAGTGGGTTCGTGGCGGGCGCTGGACTCCAGCGCGGAGCGGAGTGTCAGTGCAATGCCGACCGCAATCTAGGTCAGGCTTCACGGCAGGACGGTGACCGATTCACGCCCGAATGAGGGGGGTGACGCGCGGTTACAAGTGGTCCGGGGCGGGGTTTTCACCTGGGTGGAAAGCTTGGAATCGGGTCTGTTTTCCAGCCTGTTGCACGGGCTGGTGCGGGGTCGCCGACCCCGCGCCTGAGGGGGTGCCCGGACCGACGCCCCGGGGGCCTCCGGCACCGTCGCCCCCCGTTGCACAGGCCCCTGCGCGCCGTGCCGACCGGCGCCGCTACGATGCCGCGATGGACGACGACCTGGACACCGCCGCGCTGGTCTGCGGTTTCAGCCTGGCCGCGCCGCCGCCGGGCTTCATCGACGACCCGTACCCGACCTACGCGGCGCTGCGCAGCCACAGCCCGGTGCACCCGCTGGCGCCCGGCAGCGTGCTGCTGACGCGCCACGAGGACGTGCTGGCCGCCTACCGCAGCCCGCATCTCAGCAGCGACAAGCAGCGCGAGTTCGCGCCCCGCCTGGGTGCCGGCACGCCGATCTACCAGCACCACACCACCAGCCTCGTCTTCAACGATCCCCCGCTGCACACCCGCGTGCGCCGGCTGCTGATGGGCGCGCTGAACCAGCGTGCCATCGCCCGCATGGAGCCCGGTGTGGTGGCGCTGGTGCAGGGCCTGCTGGACCGCCTGGCCGACGAGCCCGTGCCCGACCTGATCGACCACTTCGCCGCGCAGATACCGGTGGAGGTGATTGGCAACCTGCTGGCCGTGCCGCACGCCGAGCGCGAGCCGCTGCGCGACTGGTCGCTGGCCATCCTGTCGGCGCTGGAGCCGGCGCCCGACGCCGCGCTGCTGGCCCGTGCCAACGCCGCCGTCAGCGGCTTCAGCGACTACCTGCGCACGCTGGTGGCCGAACGCACGCGCCACCCGGGCGACCCCGAGGCCGACGTGCTGACGCGCCTGATCCAGGGCGACGCACAGGGCGCGCTGAACGAGGCCGAGCTGCTGCACAACTGCATCTTCCTGCTCAATGCGGGCCACGAGACCACCACCAACCTGATCGGCAATGGCCTGCACGCGCTGCTGCGGCACCGTGAGCAGCTCGAGCGCCTGGTGGCCGAGCCGGCGTTGCTGCCCACCGCGGTGGAGGAGCTGCTGCGCTACGAGAGCCCGCTGCAGCTGAACAACCGGCTGTCCACCGCACCGCTGGTCTTCAGCGGGCAGGCGGTGCCTGCCGGCACCTTCATCACGCTGGCCATCGGGGCGGCCAACCGCGACCCGGCGGTGTTCGACCACCCGGACCGGCTGGACGTGGCCCGCAAGCCCAACAACCACCTGGCCTTCGGGCAGGGCGCGCATGCCTGCAGCGGCATGAACGTGGCGCGGCTGGAGGCGCGCCTGGCGCTGGGCGGGCTGCTGGCGCGCTACCCGCGGCTGCAGGCCGCCGGGCCGGCCGTGCGCGACCGGCGCGTGCGCTTTCGCGGTCTCAGGCACCTGCCGGTGGCGCTGGGCTGAAGCGGTGGCCGAACCCTTCAAGAACCTCCTCAATGCCGCGCTGGTGCAGCAGGCGGCGGTGCAGCTGTCGCGCAGCACGCCGGGCTTCGACGCGCCGCGCTTTGCGGCCCTGGCCACCCAGGGCCTGGAGGCGCTGGAGATGAAGGCCCGCGCGATGCAGCTGTGCAGCGCGCTCGAGGCCACGCTGCCGCCGGACTTCGGCGCCGCGGCCGACGCACTGGAGGCCGCGCTGGCGCCGGCCGAAGCCGGCGACGAGGCCGCCGCGGCCGGCCTGCAGCAGGGCCTGCGCGGCTGGATCCTGTGGCCCGTGGGCGAGTACATCGCGCGCCACGGCCAGGCGCAGCCCGTTCGGGCGCTGCAGGCGCTGCACGCGCTGACGCAGCGCTTCACGGCGGAGTTTGCGATCCGCCCCTTCATCGTGCAGCACCCGGCGCTGGTGTTCGACACGCTGCATCGCTGGGCCGACGACCCCAGCGCACACGTGCGACGGCTGGTCAGCGAAGGCAGCCGCCCGCGCCTGCCCTGGGGCCTGCGGCTGAAGAGCCTGGTGCTGGACCCGAGCCCCACGCTGCCGCTGCTGCGCCAGTTGCAGGACGACCCCAGCGAGTATGTGCGCCGCAGCGTGGCCAACCACCTGAACGACATCGCCAAGGACCACCCCGCGCTGGTGGCGCGCTGGCTGCACGAGCACCTGCCCGGCGCGCCGGCGCCGCGCCGTGCGCTGCTGCGCCACGCCAGCCGCACGCTGATCAAGGCCGGCGACGCGGCCGTGCTGCAGGCCTGGGGGCAGGGCGCGGCCTTCGAAGGCCGCGCCCTGCTCACGCTCGCCACCGTCGCCGTGGCGCTGGGCGAGGCGGTGAGCTTCACGCTGCAGCTGCAGTCCACCGCCCTGAAGCCGCAGACGCTGGCCATCGACTACGCGGTGCACCACGTCAAGGCCCACGGCGGCACCACGGCCAAGGTGTTCAAGGGCTGGCAGACGACGCTGCCGCCAGGCGGCACGGTCACGCTCGCGAAGCGCCACCCCATGCGCGTCATCACCACCCGCCGTTATCACGCCGGCCGCCATGGCCTGGCGGTGCAGATCAACGGGCAGGTGGTGGCCGAAGCCGGTTTCGATCTGTCGCTGCCCTGACCGGCTGCAGCACGCGCCGGGCCGCCTACGACCTGGCGTCGTTGGGTGCGTCGCAGCGCGGATCGATGGCCAGCGCGGCGCCCTCGACCTGGCCGCTGCGGCCGATCGAGGCCTGGAACCACAGGCAGTCGTTGGTGGGGTAGCGCCAGGACCAGGTTTCGCCGCCGCCGCGGGCGCCGCGGCGCTCACCCGGCGTGCCGATGCGAAGCAGCAGATCGTCGCGTGTCAGCGAGCGCTCGGACTGCACGGCGAAGAACTCGGCCTCGTTCAGCACCTGCCGGGCCTGCGTGACGCGGCTCGCGCTGTCGACGTCGACCATCCACGTGGTGCGGCCGTAAGGACCGGTGGCGTATTCCAGCCGCTGGCCCCCTTCGGGCAGCGTGTAGCGGGCCGTGGGTGGGCCCCAGCGGCGCATCACTTCCGCCTCGGATTCGGCGGGGGCGGGCGGTGGCGAGGCGCAGCCCGCCAGCAGCACCGCGGCCGTCAGGCCGATCAGGGTCGTTCGCAGCATGGCGGCAATTCTGCAGCGCCCGCAACGCCCCGCACTGCATGTCAAACTCAGGCCTTGCCCTGGAGTCAGGATTCCGGGGCCATCACAAACCGCTCCGGAGACACCCATGTTCAAGGCCATCGTCATCGACAAGGACGAGGCTGGCTACCGCGCCGGCCTGAAAGACGTGGACGACAGTGCGCTGCCGCCGGGCGACGTGACGGTGCGCGTGGCCTACAGCACCGTCAACTACAAGGACGGGCTGGCACTCACCGGCAAGGCGCCCGTGGTGCGCAAGTTCCCGCTGCATGCGGGCATCGATTTCGCCGGCACCGTGGAGTCCAGCGACGATCCGCGCTTCGAGCCCGGCGACGCCGTCCTGCTCAACGGCTTCGGCGTCGGCGAGACGCACTCCGGCGGCCTGGCGCAGAAGGCGCGTGTGAAGGCCGACTGGCTGCTGCCGCTGCCCGCCGGGCTGAGCGCACGGCAGGCCATGGCCATCGGCACCGCCGGCTACACCGCGATGCTGTGCGTGATGGCGCTGGAGCGCCACGGTGTGGCGCCCGGCAGCGGCGACGTGCTGGTGACCGGCGCCAACGGCGGCGTGGGCACGATCGCGATCGCGCTGCTGTCGCGTCTGGGACACCGCGTCGTCGCGTCCACCGGGCGCACGAACGAGGCCGACTTCCTGAAGGCCCTGGGCGCAGCCGAGGTCATCGCGCGTGACGAGTTGTCCGCCCCCGGCAAGCCGCTCGGCAAGGAGCGCTGGGCGGGCGTGGTCGATTCGGTGGGCAGCCACACGCTGGCCAACGCCTGCGCCACCACGCGCTACGGCGGCACGGTGGCGGCTTGCGGCCTGGCGCAGGGCATGGACCTGCCCGGCAGCGTGGCGCCGTTCATCCTGCGCGGCATCACGCTGTGCGGCATCGACAGCGTGATGGCGCCGATGGCCGCGCGCCGCGCCGCCTGGGAGCGGCTGGCGAGGGACCTGGACCTGGCCAAGCTGGAGGCGCTGACGCAGGAGGTGTCGCTCGAAGGCGCGCTGCAGACCGGCAACGACATCCTGGCCGGCAAGGTGCGCGGCCGCGTGGTCGTCGACGTCAACGCATAGGGTCCGGCGCATGAAGATCGTCTGCATCGGTGGCGGCCCGGCCGGCCTGTATTTCGGCCTGTTGATGAAGAAGCTGGGGCGCGAACGTGGCGTGGAGCACGACGTCAGCGTGGTCGAGCGCAACCGCGCCTACGACACCTTCGGCTGGGGCGTGGTGTTCAGCGACGCGACCATGAAGAACATGCGCCAGTGGGACGTTGAGACCGCGGACACCATCGAAAGCAGCTTCGCGCACTGGGACGACATCGAGCTGCAGTTCAAGGGGCAAACCATCCGCAGCGGCGGCCACGGTTTCGTCGGCATCGGCCGCAAGAAGCTGCTCAACATCCTGCAGGCGCGCTGTGAGGAACTGGGCGTGAAGCTGGTCTTCGAGACCGAGGCCGACAGCGACGCCGACTACCCCGACGCCGACCTGGTGATCGCCAGCGACGGCGTCAACTCGCGCATCCGCACCAAGTACGCCGCGGTCTTCAAGCCCGACATCGTGACGCGGCCCAACCGCTTCATCTGGCTCGGCACGAAGAAGCGATACGAGCCCTTCACCTTCATTTTCGAGAAGACCGAACACGGCTGGTTCCAGGCCCACATCTACAAGTTCGACGACAGCACCAGCACCTTCATCGTCGAATGCCCAGAGCACGTGTGGCTGGCGCACGGGCTGGACAAGGCCGGCCCCGACGAGAGCATCGCGTTCTGCGAGCAGCTCTTCGCACGCGACCTGCAGGGCGAGAAGCTGATGAGCAACGCGCGCCACCTGCGCGGCAGCGCCTGGCTCAACTTCCAGCGTGTGATCTGCGAGCAGTGGTGGCATTTCAACGGCCGCAACCACGTGGTGCTGATGGGCGACGCGGTGCACACGGCGCACTTCGCCATCGGCTCGGGCACCAAGCTGGCGCTGGAAGACGCGATCGAACTCACGCGGCAGTTCAAGCTGCTGGGCGACACGGCCGACCACATCCCGCAGGTGCTGGCTGAATACCAGGCGCTGCGCCGCATCGACGTGCAGCGCATCCAGAACGCGGCGTGGAACGCGATGGAGTGGTTCGAGGTCTGCGGCGTGCGGTATTGCGACCAGCTCGAACCCGAGCAGTTCATGTACAGCATGCTCACGCGCAGCCAGCGGATCAGCCACGAGAACCTGCGCCTGCGCGACAAGCGCTGGCTCGACGGCTTCGAGCAGTGGTTCGACTTGAAGAGCGGGCTGCAGACCGACAAGCCGGTGCCGCCGATGTTCACGCCGTACACGGTCCGCGGCGTGACGCTGAAGAACCGCGTGGTGGTGTCGCCGATGGCGCAGTACTCGTGCGTGGACGGGGTGCCGGGTGACTTTCACCTGGTGCACCTGGGCGCGCGTGCGCTGGGCGGTGCCGGCATGGTGATGGTCGAGATGACCTGCACCAGCGACGACGCGCGCATCACGCCGGGCTGCCCGGGGCTGTGGAACGAGGCGCAGCGCGATGCCTTCAGGCGCATCGTCGACTTCGTGCACCAGGGCAGCAGCGCGAAGATCGCGATCCAGATCGGCCACGCCGGCCCGAAGGGCAGCACCAACGCGCCCTGGCAGGGCACGGGTGCCGACAAGCCGCTGGCAGACGGCAACTGGCCGCTGATCGCCGCCTCGGCCATCCCGTACCTGAAGGACGGCGCCGTGCCACGCGCGATGAGCCGCGCCGACATGGACCGCGTCACCGCCGACTTCGTGCGCAGCACGCAGCTGGCCGCGCAGGCCGGCTTCGACTGGCTCGAATTGCACTGCGCGCACGGCTACCTGCTCAGCAGCTTCATCAGCCCGCTGACCAACCGGCGCGACGACGACTACGGCGGCTCGCTGGACAACCGCCTGCGTTACCCGATCGAGGTGTTCAAGGCGGTGCGCGCCGCATGGCCGCAGGACAAGCCGATCTCGGTGCGCATCAGCGCGCACGACTGGGTCGAAGGCGGCATCACGCCGGCCGACGCGGTGGACATCGCGCGCGCCTTCAAGGCCGCAGGCGCCGACATGATCGACTGCAGCTCAGGCCAGGTCAGCGCCGCGCAGAAGCCCACCTACGGCCGCATGTACCAGGCGCCGTTTGCCGACCGCGTGCGCAACGAGGCCGGCATCGCCACCATCGCGGTGGGCGCCATCACCGAGGCCGACCACGTCAACAGCATCATCAGCGCCGGCCGTGCCGACCTGTGCGCCGTGGCGCGGCCGCACCTGGCCAACCCGGCGTGGACGCTGCAGGAGGCGGCGCGCATCGGCTACACGGGCACGCCCTGGCCCGAGCAGTACGTCAGCGGCAAGCCGCAGCTCGAGGCGCTGTTCCAGCGCGCGAAGACGGCGGGTTGAGCCGCATTCCTCCCAAAGAGACTCCCATGACCGAACCAAATCAGGACCGGGTGGACGCCACCCTCAGCGCCGGCAACCGCGTCACGCTGGCCGGCTACCAGGCGCAGCACTTCGCGTGGTCCGTCGACTGCGGCGTGGGCGTGATCACGCTGAACCGCCCCGAGCGCAAGAACCCGTTGACCTTTGCGTCCTACGCCGAGCTGCGCGACCTGTTCCACACGCTGCGCCACGCCACCGACGTGCACGTGGTGGTGGTGCAGGGCGCCGGCGGCAACTTCTGCAGCGGCGGCGACGTGCACGAGATCATCGGCCCGCTGATCCAGCTGAAGGCGCCCGAGCTGCTGATGTTCACGCGCATGACCGGCGAGCTGGTGAAGAACATGCGCCACTGCCCTCAGCCCATCATCGCCGCGGTGGACGGTGTCTGCGCCGGCGCCGGCGCGATCATGGCGATGGCCAGCGACCTGCGCCTGGGCACCGCGCGCAGCAAGACCGCGTTTCTCTTCAACCGCGTGGGTCTGGCCGGCTGCGACATGGGCGCCTGCGCGATGCTGCCGCGCATCGTGGGGCAGGGGCGCGCCAGCGAGTGGCTGTACACCGGCCGCGCGCTGCCGGGTGAAGAGGCTGCAGCCTGGGGCTTCTACAACCGGCTCGTGGCGCCCGAGTCGCTGGCTGCCGAGGCGCTGGCGCTGGCGAAGGAGATCGCCGCCGGCCCGACCTTTGCCAACGGCATCACCAAGACCATGCTGCACCAGGAGTGGGACATGGGGTTGGACCAGGCCATCGAGGCCGAGGCGCAGGCGCAGGCGCTGTGCATGCTGACGGAAGACTTCGGCCGTGCGTACCGGGCCTTCGTCGCCAAGAGCAAGCCGGTCTTCGAAGGCAACTGATGAACCCGCTCGACCACCTGAACTGGCCCTTCTTCGAGCCGCACCACCGCCATTTCGCGGTGGCGCTGGACGCCTGGGCGCAGGACACCGTGCGCGACGTGCACGGCCACGACGTGGACGCCCAGTGCCGCCAGCTCGTGCAGCAGCTGGGAGACGGCGGCTGGCTGCGCCACGCGGTTGCCGGCGTGGACCTGGGCGGCGCTGCCGACGTCATCGACACCCGCATGCTGTGCCTGGCGCGCGAGACGCTGGCGCGGCACAACGGGCTGGCCGACTTTGCGTTTGCGATGCAGGGCCTGGGCTCGGGCGCGCTGTCGCTGGACGGCACCGCGGCGCAGAAGGAGCGCTGGCTGACCAAGGTGGCCAAGGGCCAGGCCATCAGCGCCTTTGCGCTGAGCGAACCCGACGCCGGCTCCGACGTGGCCGCGATGCAGTGCGCCGCGCACATCGATGGCGATCACGCGGTGCTCAACGGCGAGAAGACCTGGATCAGCAACGGCGGCATCGCCGACTTCTACGTCGTGTTCTGCCGCACCGGCGAGGCGCCTGGCGCGCGTGGCATCAGCGCGTTTGTCGTCGAGGCCGGCACGCCCGGCTTCGAGATCGCCGAGCGCATCGAGGTCATCGCGCCGCACCCGCTGGCCCGCCTGCGCTTCACGAATTGCCGCGTGCCGCTCGGCCACCGCATCGGCGACGCCGGCCAGGGTTTCAAGGTGGCGATGCGCACGCTGGATGTCTTTCGCACCAGCGTGGCCGCCGCCGCCTTGGGGTTTGCGCGCCGTGCGATGGAAGAGGGCCTGGCGCGCGCGAAGCAGCGCAAGATGTTCAACCAGCACCTGGCCGACTTCCAGCTGACACAAGCCAAGCTGGCGCAGATGGCGCTGACCATCGACAGCGCCGCGCTGCTGGTGTACCGCGCCGCCTGGGAGCGCGACCAGGGCAAAAACGTCACGCGCCAGGCCGCGATGGCCAAGCTGGCCGCCACCGAAGGCGCGCAGCAGGTGATCGACGCCGCGGTGCAGCTCTTCGGCGGCCTGGGTGTCGTCAGCGGCGTGCCGGTGGAGCGGCTGTACCGCGAGATCCGCAGCCTGCGCATCTACGAAGGCGCCACCGAAGTGCAGCAGCTGATCATCGGCCGCGACCTGATCAAGGAACACGCATGACCACCAAACAACTGCTGCAGCCCGCGCACTGGGCGCGTCCCAAGGGCTACGCCAACGGCGTGGCGGCCACCGGCCGGCAGGTCTTCGTGGCCGGCATGATCGGCTGGGACGCGCAGGGCACGTTCCACGCCGACGACCTCGTGGCACAGGTTCGGCAGGCGCTGCAGAATGTCGTGGAAGTGCTGGCCGAGGCCGGCGCCAAGCCCGCGCACATCACCCGCATGACCTGGTACCTGACCGACAAGCGCGAGTACATGGCGCGCGCCCGAGAGATCGGCGCCGCGTTTCGCGAGCTGATCGGCGACTTCGGCATCGCGATGACCGCGGTGCAGGTGGTGGCGCTGATCGAGGACCGCGCGTTGGTCGAGATCGAAGTCACCGCCGTCGTTCCCGAATGATTTTTTTGAGCCGTTGATTCAAGGACACACAGACCATGGCCACCAAGGCAAGCTTCCACTGGGACGACCCGCTGCTGCTGGACCAGCAGCTCACCGACGACGAGCGCCAGGTGCGCGACGCCGCCAACGCCTACTGCCAGGACAAGCTCGGCAGCCGCGTGCTCAGCGCCTTCCGCAACGAGCACACCGACGTGTCGATCTTCCGCGAGATGGGTGAGCTCGGCCTGCTCGGCCCCACCATCCCCGAGGCCTACGGCGGCGCCGGCCTCAACTACGTCTGCTACGGCCTGG
>LNFM01000243.1_pt1 | contig 140292 bp, 138 predicted proteins | sample 596031 | NCBI WGS metagenome assembly LNFM01 (sample SAMN04254537, study PRJNA301005) | activated carbon metagenome | isolation source: dual media filters at the Ann Arbor, Michigan drinking water treatment plant | place: USA: Ann Arbor
CCCGTCTTCGTGTGTTAGACCTGTGTTAGACGCCGTTCCATCTGCTTATTTTTTGAGCGTCAACCTGTCGTAAGTCTTTGATTTTTGGCGCGCCCGGCACGACTCGAACGTGCGACCCCCTGGTTCGTAGCCAGGTACTCTATCCAACTGAGCTACGGGCGCTGAGAGGCGCGATTGTAGCAGAAGGTTTTGGCGATCCGGAAGCCGATGCCGGCGATTTTGTGCATCGGCGCGGGCCGATCAGGATGCGCTCGATTTCGAAGCATCCATGCGATCGTGACGCTCGCTCGAAATCCGCAGCACTCCCCATCACTGTTCCGTACGAGCTTTGGGCATGGCTCATCGGGTGCGCCGGCATTATCATCGATCCCATTCTGCCGCCGGAGTGCCGCATCGTTCGATGCCGGTCGAAGCGCTCAGCAATGACGAGGAGAACCCAGTGAGGAGAGTTGTTTCGTGGTCGGCCCATGGCGTGGCTATGTGCTTGTTCGCCGCAATCCCTGTCCCCGGGAACGTAGCGGCGCAAGGCTTTCCCACCAGACCCGTCAGCATCATGCTCCCGTTCCCTCCGGGTAGCGGCAACGACACGGTGGCGCGCATCCTCGCGCCGAAGCTCACGGAAGAACTTCGCCAGCCTTTCGTCATCGACAATCGTCCGGGGGCGGGTGGGGTGGTGGCTGCCGAGCTGGCTGCGAAAGCTGCGCCCGATGGCTATACGCTGTTTCTGCCGAGTTCGAGCGTGGCGATCAACATGTACTCGAAGCGTGCGCGCTACGACCTCGTCAAGGACTTCGCGCCGATCTCGCTGGTGGGCGAGTTGCCGTTCACGCTGGTGGTGCACTCGTCGATGCCGGTGAAGTCGATCAAGGAGCTGATTGCGCTCGCCAAGCGTCGCCCGCGTGAACTCAACTTTGCATCCACCGGTCTCGGCGGCACCGGACACTTGCTCGGCGAGTTGTTGCGTACCAGCGCCGGCATCGAGATCACTCATGTGCCCTACAAGGGCAGCGCTCAGGCCTCGCAGGAATTGATCGGCGGGCAGGTGCACATGCTGTTCACCAACGTGTCGTCGATGGCGCCGCATGTGAAATCAGGGCGGTTGCGATCCTTGGGCGTATCGGGGGCGAAGCGTTCGCAGGTCCTGCCCGACGTACCGACGATGGCCGAAGCCGGCTTTCCGCAACTCGACATCGGCACGTGGTTCGCGCTCATTGCGCCGGCAGGTACGCCGGCGGCCATCGTGAATCAGCTGAATCAGGCGACGGTGAAGGTGCTCGGCATGCAGGATGTGCGTACGCAGCTCATCCGGCAGGGCGCGGATCCATCGCCCGCCACGATAGACGCAACGGCGGCTTTTCTGAAAAAGGACGTCGCCCGTTGGGGCAAGATCATCAAGGATGCCGGAGTGACGCTGGAGTAGTACGGGGGCGACAGCCGTGCTCAGCTGTTAAAGCCGGGGTAAGGACGTCTCGCCCGGCCGCGCTCCGCATTCGATGCGCGGAGCGCGGCAATAGCGACCCAACGCCGCTGCATTCGCGCCCGCTACGCCATGACTGCCGTCCTCAGCCCTCCTTCTTAGCATCGGCGAGCAGCGCATCCCAACGCTTCGGCAGCTCGACTTTCTTCCCGGTCGGAAAACCGAGGAACCCGTTGTGCGCGAAGACATAGGCGTTATTGCGCAGCGGATCGCCGCCTACGGCGATCATCAAATCTTCGGGCTTCCACACGATCGGAACCATGCGATCGGGATCATCCGTTTCCAGAAAGAGATTCGGAATGAGGCCAGCTTCTGCGTCTTCTTTGAGATTCCACTTGCCGCGGATGTTCCAGTCGCGCAGTTGCTGTTCGAAGTCCCACGCCGGTCGGCGCACGCGCTCGAACATGAAGCGCTGAACGTCGAGCTTGCTCCATCCTGCCTTCGCCAGCGTGCGGGCGAGAATCGGCGTGATCACCGCGAGCGGACGCAATGTGCCGTGGCCATGGCTCGTGGTGAACGTGATCTGCCAATTGTTGAAGCGCTCGATGGAATCGGCGAGATAGGGCAGAAGCTGCTCCGGTGTCGATCCCGACACCGACGATAGCGAGCCGCCGCCGGTAAATCGTGAGAGAGTGACGACGTTGTCGCCGCGTGCGTATCCCATCTCTTCACCGATCGTTGGCCAGCCCACCTCTTGCAGGACGTCTTCGTTTTCTGCGAGCACCACGCGCCAGGTATTGCCGAAGGTTGCCTTGTCGGTCTGGTGCAGATGAAAGCCCGGCACGTTGCGCAGATAGAGTCGGAAGAAACGTCCGACCGACGTGTTCGGCATGAAGCCGTCGCGCAGCGCGCCCTGGGTGTAGTTGAAATCGAGCGCTTTGACGATCGGGCCGTTGAGGATGATGAGCGTGTCCGCGCCCGGCGTGTTACCGCTGTGTTCGACGCCGTAGCGGGGATCCGCCATGGCTTCGGCAATCGCGATGAGGATCGGCATGTACTCCGGCCGGCAGCCTGCCATCACGCCGTTCACGGCCACGTTCCACACCGTGGCGGAGCGTTTGTCCGGAAGCATCACGCCGAGCACTTCCGACGGATCGCGATCGGTGAAGCGGAGAAATTGTTCGACCGCCTCCTTCGTCGGCGGCACGATGGGAAGTCCGTCGGTCAGGCCGTGGCGATAGAAGTACCGGTTCACTTCCGTGAAGCTGCCGCGCACGATGATGTCGCGCTCGCGTGCTTCTAGGGGCTGGTCGATGCTGTCGTCGGCGTGGGTCAGCGTCTTGATGACGTCGGGGAGTGTGGTTTCCAGGATGTCGCGCCGTAATTCCTCGGGGCTCTTGGTGCCGATATGGCCCGGCACGAGTGCGATCGGAATGTTGCGCAAACCCAGCCCGATCGAGGTGGCGGCGGCCTGCCGTACGAATCCCTCGCAGGTGAGGGAGGTGGTCGGAAAGCCTGCGACTTCACAAGCTGCACTGGCCCGCAACACGGCGGGCGTGCAGCTGCCTCAACAGGCCATCCCGGAGATGACGGCGTTGACGCCCATCTCCCGCAGCTTCTTGGGCAGGGCATCGAGGGCTTCCTTCTCCATGGCGCCGTGGGTGCTGCCGAACTCCCGCCAGCTCACGAACTCGATGTCCGGATAGCGCTTCTTCAGCCCCTCTTCGAGCAGATCGAATACGACGTCGCCCTTGAAGAGTTCATCCCACAGCTGCGCGACCTTCTTGCCGGCCAACGATTCGAGGCGTGGGGCGAGGGAGCGGGTGCGCTGCTGCAATTCGCCGCGCGGCCAATAGCATTCGTAGTAGCCGTCGTTGGGCTGCCTGGACATTTCCGTTCTCCGGTGATCGATCATGCAATGCACGGGATTGTAAGCCCACGCTCGTACGGATGACGAAGGCAAGGGTGGGCGTTAAGATGGTCGGCGCTGGGCGGGCAGGGGAGTGCCTGCGCCGTGTTCGACTCAAGGAGGAGTTCATCGATGATTCGCATCGCCACGTGCGCATGCGCGGCAGCCGTGTCCTGTGCGCTTGCATTTCCAGTCGCGGCGCAGCAGCGCGCCACCAGCTATCCAACGAAGCCCATTCGGTTCGTCGTGCCCGTGTCGGCAGGCGGTCCGCTCGATGTGATCGGTCGACTCGTGGGCAACCGTCTGACGGCTGCCTGGAGCCAGAACGTTCTTATCGACAATCGTGCAGGGGCCGGGGGCATCATCGGTACCGAGCACGTGGCGAAATCGGCGCCCGACGGGTACACGTTGCTGCATTTCTCGAGCGCGCATGCGCTCATGCCGGCGTTCAACAAGCTGCCGTACGATTCGGTGCGCGACTTCATACATGTCACGCCGGCGTGCCGCACTGTGGGCTACGTGCTTGCATCGCATCCGTCGGTGCCGGTGAAATCGGTGGCGGAACTCATTGCGCTGGCCAGGAAGCGCCCCGGGCAGCTCAATTACGGGCATTCCGGGCACGGGGCGGTGCTGCATGTGGCGATGGAGATGTTCAACACGTCCGCCGACGTCAAGATGACGACCGTGCAATACAAGGGCATCGGTGTCATGGTGAACGACCTTGCGGGCGGCCATATCGATCTCGCCTTCCTGACGTCCTCGAGCGCCATCGGTCTGGCGAAGGTCAACAAGATCCGCGCTCTCGGCATCAGCGGCGAAAAGCGCTGGAAGCAGATGCCCGACGTGCCGACCATCGCTGAGTCCGGGCTGAAGGGCTTCGAGTATTACGCGTGGTTCGGATTCTGGTTCCCGGCCAACACGCCTGCAGATATCGTGAGCAAGATGAACAGCGAGATCGTGAAGAGCGTGGCGCATCCCGAAGTGCTGCAGCGGTTCGACGAACTGGGCTTCGACCCGTATCCGATGAAGCCGGACGAGTTCCGCAAGCTCGTGCAGAACGACATCGACGCCACCCACAAGCTTGCCGCGAAGCTGGGAATCAAGCCACAATAGCTTCCAACCCTGGGTAAAGCGCAGGGCCGCAACCCTGGGTTGGATGATCGGAGGAGTCGGAATGCAGCGCACCAATCTCATCGTCATCCTGTCGGACGAGCACAATCCGAAGGTGGCAGGCTACGCGGGGCATCCGGTGGCGCGCACGCCGAACCTCGATCGGCTGGCGGCGCAGGGTACGCGCTTCACGTCGGCCTACACCAACTGTCCGATTTGCGTGCCGGCACGGGCCAGTCTCGCGACGGGGCGTCACGTGCACGTCCATCGTTGCTGGGACAACGCGATCGCCTACGATGGCAAGCAGCCCACCTGGGGCCATCGGGCCATGGCGGCAGGGCACCGCGCAGTTTCGATCGGCAAATTGCATTACCTCGATTCGTACCCACGCCGCAACGGATTCGACGAGGAGATCCTGCCGATGCACATCGTTGCCGGCATCGGTGATCTGCTCGGTCTCATTCGAGACGAGTTGCCCCGTCGGGTCGGGGCGATGAAACTCGGTCCCGAGGCGGGCCCCGGAGAATCCGACTACACGCGCTACGATCGCGATATCGCCGAGCATACGGTGCGCTGGTTGCGCGAGGAGGCTCCGAAGCACGCAGACAAGCCCTGGGTGCTCTATGTGGGATTCGTCGCGCCGCACTTTCCGCTGATCGCACCGCAACCGTTCTGGGATCTGTACGCCCATCAGGATCTGCCGTGGCCGAAGTGCTACGCGAAGGATGAGCGTCCGCGTCATCCTTTCATCGATCGACAGCGCAACGCCATGTGCTACGACGAGGGGTTCACCGATACGGAGATGGTCCGCCGCGCGTTGATCGGGTATCTCGGGCTGACGAGCTTCATGGACGATAACGTGGGCAAGATCCTGAACGAGGTCGAGGCTCAGGGGTTGTGGCGCAACACCCGCGTGCTCTATGCATCGGACCACGGCGACAACCTGGGCGCCCGCGGCCTCTGGGGCAAGTCCACGATGTACGAAGAATCGGCAGGCATACCGATGATCCTCGCCGGGCCGGACGTCCCGTCGGGCAACACGGTGGATGTGCCGGTCAGCCTCGTCGACGTCTTTCAGACGACGGTCGATTCGCTCGGCGTGCCGGCACACTCGGAGGATGCCGAATTGCCGGGTCACTCGCTGATCGGCATCGCGCGCGGCGACTGCCCGAAACGAACCGTACTTTCGGAATACCATGCAGCGGCGTCTCAATCAGGCGCGTTCATGATTCGTCATGGCGACTACAAGTACGTTCATTTCGCAGCTTTCCGCGATTTCGTGCCGCCGCCTCTGCTGTTCAATTTGCGCACGGATCCCGAAGAACTGCAGGATCTTGCATCGCATCCTGCGCATGTCGATGTCCTGGCAGAATGTCGTGGCAAGCTGCAGGCCATGCTCGATCCGCAGTCCGTCGATGCGCTTGCGCGGGCGGACCAGCAGACTGTGATCGATCGACACGGCGGCCGGGAGGCGATTCTGGGGCAGGGTACCTTCCGGTTCACGCCGCCGCCGGGCGTCGATCCGAAATACTTCGCCAAGGCCCCATGAACGCGAAGAGCAAGCGCGAACGGGTAAAAAGGGCGCGTCGGATCGCGACGCTGGCAGTGTGCGGCGCGCTCGGATTGTTCGCCGTGCTTGCCGAGGCGGAAACCTTTCCGACGAAGCCGATCCGTTTCATCATCAATTCGGCCCCGGGCGGTGCACCGGACATCATCGGTCGCAGTGTCGCACAGCGCCTGACCGAACAGGTCGGTCAACAGATCGTCGTCGACAATCGCGCGGGCGGCAGTGGCGTGATCGCGGCAGAGCTGGTGGCGAAAGCGGCGCCCGACGGCTACACCGCCCTGCTCGGTGCAACGACGATCTTCGCGATGCTTCCTGCGATGCGCTCGAAGCTGCCGTACGATGTCGAACGCGACTTCGCACCCGTCATGCTGCTTGCTTCGGCGGCGAATGTCGTCGCGGTCAACGCGGGGCTTCCGGTCAGGTCCATCGGCGAACTCGTGGCGATGGCGAAGAGCAAGCCGCTGCTCTACGGTTCGGCCGGCATCGGAACACCGGCGCACCTCGCCGGCGAGATGCTGAATCTGCTCGCAGGGTCGAAGATCGGCCACGTGCCGTACAAGGGCGCAGGGCCCGCCCTCATCGAAGTGATTGCGGGCCAGATCCACCTCATCATCACGTCGCCCATTGCGGCGGGCCCGCATGCTTCGACCGGCAAGGTACGCCTGCTTGCGACCACCGGCACCCAGCGCAATCCTGTGTTCCCAGAGCTTCCAACGGTGGCCGAGACGCTCCCTGGCTACGAAATCACACAGTGGTGGGGCATGGCCGTTCCGCGCAAGACACCGCATTCGATCGTGATGCAGCTCAATCAGGCGCTTGCCAAGGTGTTGGCGCATCCGGAGTTGAGCGAACACATGAAGCGTCAAGGCGCGGTTCTCGGTGGGGGTATGCCGGAAGACTTCACCAGGTTCATCTCGGCAGAACGCGCGCGTCTCGGTGGCGTCATCCGTCGAGCCGGCATTCGACTCGACAACTGACACTGCGTTGTACCGGGGTCAACGCACCTCGGACGCCTGCGTCAACAGACTGAAGACTGGACGTACGGCAAGGCCCCGATAGCTCCTCGACGATCGATGCGGTAGCGTCGCTCGCTCGCTTGCAGGCACGCGCAACGGGCTGCGTCGCAGGCACTACCGCGTCGGTGTCGTTGTGTTAGGCTGATCGGTAGGCGGTTCGTTATTCAACGTAAACGGAGGAGGTTGCATGCGCTCATCTTTCACGTCGTGCCGTCGTCGATTGTTGTCTGCAGCGGCGTTGTTGCTATTGCCGGGAAGTGCATACGCAGTGGAGAAGGCGGGCAATTATCCCGAGCGTCCGATACGCATCATCATCACCGTGGCACCCGGCGCCGGCTCCGACATGGTGGCGCGTCTGGTCAGCAAGATCATGACCGAGCGCATGGGGCAGAACGTCGTGGTCGATTCCCGGCCCGGCGGCGGCGGTGTCATCGCGAGCGACATCGCCGCGAGGGCGGATCCCGACGGCTACACGCTCTACCAGAACGGCTTCGGGCTGTTGATGCAGGGGGCAACCAAGCGCACCCAATTCGACGTGTTGAAAACCTTCGATCCGATCGTTCGGCTAAGTTCCCAGCCGTACATCCTGATGGTTACCGACAAGGTCGCGGCGAAGAACATCAAGGAATTGATCGCCGAATCGAAGTCGAAGACGCTCACCTACGCGGGCAGTTCGGGCATCGGCAGCGCGGTCCATCTGGGCCTGGAACGCTTCGCCAAGCTGTCCGGCATCAAGATCAAGTACGTAGCCTACAAGGGCAGTGCGCCTTCGATCCGGGCGTTGATGGGGGGCGAGATCAATATGGCGGCAGGCAGCGCCATGGCATCGACGGCCGCCATCAGGACAGGAAAGGTTCGCGCGATGGCCAATCTCGGGTTGGAGCGGATTCCGGCATTGCCCGATCTGCCCACCGTTGCGGAGCAGGGCTTTCCGGGTTTCACGGTCGACAATTCATACATCCTGTGGGTACGAAGCGGCACACCTCGCCCGATCATCAATCTCGTCAACAAGGTGGTGTCCGAAGGCATGAACACACCCGAGATTCGCAAGATTCTCGTCGCGAGCGGGAGCGAACCCGGCAAACCCACGACGCCGGAGCAGCTCAAGAAGGAAGTGGCGCAGGATTACGCCGAAATCGAGGAAACCGTGAAGGACCTCGGACTCAAATTCTAGGCCGACCGGGGTCGGTACGACGACTCGCCGTTGCCCAATGACATCGGCGTGACGCGCAACACGTCATTGGCAGAAAGATCAGACCTGAACGTTCAGGTCTGATCTTTCATGTGTTCCTTCTGGATTGCGGTGAGATCCAGATCTTCCGTGCAGACGTGGGGAAAGAGCCAGCCTGCCGTGACCAGGAAAAGCAGGAAGCGGCCGAGGTGCCCCAGTTTGGCGAGGAGGCCTGGCGCAGTCTTCGCAGAACCTTCGCGGTGATCCATGGCTCGCATGTCCTTTTGTCGTGAAGATGTCGCTGGGACGAGAATGTGTTCGCTGCGCACTCCAACCGCGCATCGACCAAGATCATCATAGCAGGATCGCACAGCTTGCAGAGGCTGCGCAGCTTGTGGGAGCATGGCTCGTAATCGTGTAAAGTGGCATTGCTTGGGTGATGCCGAATGGACGCGAAGAATGTCCGCGGCGTCGGCCGCGAACGCGATTGCATCGAATTCGATGTGATTCTGACGTGAGCGCATGCGTATCGTCGGATGTCGGAGGAGGACTCGTCTTGTCATTGAGGGTCAAGAACCCGCGCGATTTATGGTGCGGGTTGCTGTTCATTGCGTTGGGCGCACTTGCAGTGTTCCTCGCGCGCAACTACGCGCGCGGGACAGCCCTGGAAATGGGGCCTGGCTACTTTCCCACCTGGATCGGCATCATTCTGATCGGTTTCGGCATCGTGATCGGTACGCTGGCCTTTAGGGTCGACGACGCCGGCGGCGAAAGCCTGGCCTGGAAGGACTGGGCCTTTCGACCGTGGCTGGTGACCGTCGGCGCCATCGTGATCTATGCCATGTTGATGGAAGCGGAGGTGGGTTTCGTGCCCGCCTTGTTCGTGCTGGTCGTTGGGTCGTCGCTTGCGCACAAGGACATCCGCATTGTCGAAACCCTGGTGCTCGCAACCTGCGTGACTGCGGCAGCAGTCGTGGTTTTCATCTATGGAATCGAGCTGCCGTACCGGCTCTTCTGGTGGAGCGACTGATCGTGGAATTGCTTCAGAACCTCGCACACGGCTTCAGCGTAGCGCTCTCCCTGCAGAATCTGATGTACTGCTTTCTCGGCGTGTTTCTCGGCACGCTGATCGGGGTATTGCCGGGGATCGGCTCGCTCGCGACGATGGCGATGTTGTTGCCGATCACCTTTGTGCTCCCGCCTGTCTCGGCGCTGATCATGCTCGCGGGCATTTATTACGGCTCGGACTACGGGGGCTCGACGACCTCGATCCTTATCAATCTGCCCGGGGAAGGTTCCTCGGTCGTCACGCTGATGGATGGTCATCCGATGGCGAGACAGGGGCGTGCCGGCCCGGCACTCGCCATTGCCGCGCTCGGATCCTTCTTTGCCGGCTGCGTGGGCACGATGCTGATTGCGCTGTTCGGTCCGCCGCTCGCGAATGTGGCGCTCGAATTCGGGTCGCCCGAGTATTTTTCGCTGATGCTGATGGCCCTGGTGTGTGCGTCGGTCGTCGGTGTCGGCTCCCTGCTCAAGTCGCTCGCCATGGTGTGCGTCGGGTTGCTGGTCGGAATCGTAGGCACGGACGTCAATTCGGGCAAGCTTCGCTTCGATTTCGGAATCGTCGAACTCAGCGACGGCGTGGGCATCGCCGTGGTGGCGATGGGCGTGTTCGGGCTGACCGAGATCATCAAGAATCTCGGCGATTCACAGATGACGAAGACACTGTTGCGAGGCGAGATCAAGGGCCTCTTTCCGCGGTGGCAGGATATCAAGATCAGCTTCGGTCCGATTCTGCGAGGCAGCTCGATCGGCGCGATTTTCGGGCCGCTGCCGGGGCTGGGCGGAACCATCAGTTCCTTCACCTCGTACATGGTCGAGAAGAAGCTCGCGAAGGATCCTTCGCGCTTCGGGAAGGGGGCCATCGAAGGGGTCGCCGGTCCTGAGAGCGCGAACAATGCCTGTTCCCAGACGACCTTCATCCCGATGCTCACGCTGGGCATTCCCGGCAGCGCTTCGATGGCGCTGATGCTTGGGGCCATGACCATCCACGGCATCGCTCCCGGTCCGCAGGTGATGACATCGAGGCCGGATCTCTTCTGGGGCCTGATTGCCAGTATGTGGCTCGGCAACCTCATGCTGCTGGTGCTGAACCTGCCGCTGATCGGGCTTTGGGTGAAGCTGCTGCAGGTGCCTTATCGGCTGCTGTTTCCGATCATCATCACGTTGATGGGCATCGGCATCTTCAGCCTGAACAACACCGGGATGGACGTGCTCCTCATGGCCTTCTTCGGCTTCATGGGCTACATCTTCGTCAAGCTCGGCTGTTCGTTTCCGCCGCTCATTCTGGCGATGGTGCTCGGGCCGATGATGGAGGAGAACCTGCGCCGCTCGCTCCTCATCTCGGAGGGTGATCCGAGTATTTTCGTGACACGCCCCCTCAGCGCGGGATTCGTCGGCGTGACGGTACTGTTGCTCCTGCTCTTCTCGATCCCGGCGCTCAGGCGCAAGCGCAAGGAAGTGATTGTGGAGTGATGTCCGCGCCGCGCGCGGGCATCACGTGAAACGTGAAAAGGGGAGGGGAAGTTAGCGAGAAGTGAGCGAGTCGACTCGCTCACAGCGCCTAGGCGTTACGTCAGGGGCGCACGCACGTTTCATTCAGTCTATCGTAATCGCTGAGATCACCTTCCCTTGTAAACCGGCTTTCTCTTCTCGTTGAACGCCGCGATTCCCTCGCGCCGATCCTCGGTGAACACCAGCCGGTTGTAGGCTTCGATCTCGAAGTAGAGACCGCTCTTGAGATCCATCTGCAGACCCTGATGGATCGAGAGTTTCGCCTGTTTCACCGATAGCGGCGCGTTGGCACAAATGCGCTGTGCCGTCTTGTGCGCGAGAGCGAGGACTTCGCCCGGCTCGCAGAGGCGGTTGATCACGCCCCATTCGTACGCTTGTTCGGCGTTGAAAGGCTCGCCCGTGAGGATGATCTCCTTCGCCCGTCGCTCGCCGACGGTGCGCGGCAATGTCTGCGTGCCGCAGCCGCCCGGCATGATCCCCAGCGTGACTTCGGTCAGCGCGAAACGGGCCGTGCGTACGGCGTACGACCAGTCGCAGCACATGCTCATCTCCAGTCCGCCCGCAAAAGCGGCGCCATTGATCGCTGCGATCACCGGGATGGGGCAATCCAGGACGGAGCGGAACATGCGCTCGAACAGGGCGTGCTGGACCAGCCATTGCTCATCGGTGATGCCGTTGCGTTCCTTCAGATCGGCGCCGCCGCAGAAGGCTTTCTCGCCGGCACCGGTCAACACGACGCAACGCGTGCTGCCCTGATCGATCGCGAGCGATCCGAAGACGTCGTAGATGTCGTGACCCATTTGCGTGTTCAGGGCATTGGCGACCTGCGGACGGTTCAGCGTCACGGTGAGGATGCCGTCGTCGGTCGATTCCAGCTTGAGGGTGTCGTATTGATCTTTCATGCAGGCTGCTCCCATTGAATGTGCGATCGATCGATGCGGTGGTGCTGCGCTTCGGGCAACGCTCACCGCACTCGGCGGGCGGATCACTCGCCCTTGAACGTCGGCTTGCGCCGTTCACGCCATGCCGTGTGGGCCTCGTCCTTGTCTTTGGTGAGTTCCAGCACCATGAAGCGGTAGGAGTCGGCGAGCGACGAGTCCTGGATGTTGCCGATGTCCATGCCGCGGCTCAGCGATTCCTTCATCAGGCTGACGGCAAGCGGCGGCAGATTGGCGATGTGCTCTGCGACTTCACGCGTTTTCGCGGCCAGCTCCGCATGCGGCACCAGCCACTGCGCGATCCCGAGCTTGTAGGCTTCCTCGGCCTTGAGCGGGAAACCGAGCGCAAGTCGCATGGCATGACCCTTTCCGGCGAACCGCGCGACGCGGGTCGCCCCGCCGTAGTTGGGAATGATGCCCAGCTGTACTTGCGGCAGCCGCCATTCAGCCTTTTCGGAGGCGACGACGAGATCGCAGCACAGACTGATGATGGCGCCGACGCCGATCGCATACCCGTTGACCGATGCGATGATTGGCTTCGGAAAATCCGACATGATGTTCGGTGCGAAGTGTCGCGGCCGACGGATCTTGCGCACGAAGGCTTTGGCCGATTCCGTCGAGTGCGTGGTGGCCTTCTTGAGATTGGCGCCCGCCGAGAAGGCCCCGCCGGCATCATCTCCGGTGAGTACGACGACCCGGACGTCTTCGTCGTCCGTCGCCTTGTAGAGCGCATCGACGATGCCCTCGTGAAAATCGTTGTCCCAGGCGTTGCGAACCTCCGGACGGCTGAGGGTCAAGGTCAGGATGTGTCCCTGCTTGTCGATTTTCAATCCCATGGCATCTCCTCTCGGGGCGCATACCGGGGGTCGGCCATGCGTACCGTGGCAAGTGATAAACACCCGATGATAAGTTGTCGAGCGTTTGGACGCCATGCAGCCCGACCCCATCCAACCCTGGGTTGCAGCCAGCTCTCCAACCCAGGGTTGGGGGCTATTGAGCGGGTTGGCCGAGTGCGCGGTAAATGGAAACGAGGTTCTGCGCGCGTACGAGCCATGTCTGGACCAGCGTTCTGCGCGCGGCATAGAGGGTGCGTTGAGCGTCCAGGGTGCCGAGGAACGAGTCGATGCCTTGCCGGTAGCGTGCTTCGACCAGCGTCAGGTTGTCGGCGGCGGCGTCGACGAGCCGGGTCTGGGCATCGAGCTGTTGCTGAATGGTGCCTCGACGCGCCAGTGCATCGGCAACCTCGCGGAAGGCCGTCTGGATCGTCCGCTGGTAGCGTGCCGTCGCGGCATCGCGCAATGCAACCGTCGCTTCGAGATTCGCGTCGTTTGCTCCCCCATCGAAGATGGGAACAAGCAATGCAGGTTGCACGCTCCATGCGAACGCGCCGGCGGTAAACAGGGACGACAAAGAGGTGCTCGCCAGACCGGCTGCTGCCGTCAGACTGATGCGCGGAAAAAACGCCGCACGCGCAGCCCCGATGCGCGCGTTTGCTGCGCGCAGTTGGTGCTCGGCCTGGAGAACATCCGGGCGATTCAGCAGGAGGGAGGAGTCCAGACCCGTCGGAACCTCGCTCAGCTTTCGAGTCATGGCCTCGATCGATTCCGGTTCGTCGCTCACCGTGACGTCAGTGCCGACCAGGAGGCGCAGCGCATTGCGATCCTGAGCCACGACGGTGGTGAGCGCGGCAAGATCGGACTGCGCCTGTGCCATGACGGTCTCGGCCTGCCGCACGTCGCTGCGCGGCGCGACGCCGCCTTTCAGGCGGGCTCGTGTGAGTTCGAGACTACGGTTCGCGGCGCGTGCCGTGTCCTCGGCGATGGCGAGCAGACTGCGATTGGCCGCCATGCCCAGATAGACGTTCGCGATCTCTGTTACGAGTGCGATGCGTGCGGTACGTTCCGCCGCGGTGGTGGCGAAGTACTCCTGCAACGCGGCTTCGCTCAGGCTGCTCACGCGACCGAAGAAGTCGAGTTCGAAGGCGGTCACGCCGATTCCTGCCTGATAGGCGGTCGAATCGCCGGAACTGTTGCCCGACGACGAAGCACGTTCGGAGCGTTCGCCGACACTCGCGCTCGCCGAGCCATCGACTCGCGGAACCCGTTGCGCGCGCTGAACTCGGTACTGGCCTCGCACTGCTGCAACGTTGGCCGTAGCGAGCTTGAGGTCCTGGTTGTTCGCAAGGGCAAGTTCGATGATCTGAATCAGTGCCGGATCCGCGAAGATGTCACGCAATTCGAGTTTCGGCAGCCCCGCACCCTCGGGTGACTGTGCGTAGGCGTCGCCCTGCGGAAACTGCGCAGGCACCGCAGGCGCGGGCCGCTCGAAATTCGGCAGTAGCGTGCAGCCTCCGAGCAGTGCTCCGGCGAGTGCAACGACGACTACGGAGCGATTTCCCGGCGTCATGCCTGGGCATCCTTGGGCAGCCGACGCGGCTGGAATCGACGTCTCACCAGCACATAAAACAGCGGCACGAAGAAGATGACGAGCGTTGTGGCCGTCAGCATGCCGCCCAACACCGCCGTGCCGATCGCGATGCGGCTCTGCGCGCCCGCGCCTGTCGAGATGGCCAGCGGCAGCACGCCGAACATGAAGGCGAAACTCGTCATCAGTATGGGCCGCAGCCGCAATCGTGCGCCTTCGATGGCGGCGTCGACGGCCGACTGGCCCAGGCGTTGCGCCTGGTCGGCGAACTCTACAATGAGAATGGCATTCTTGGCCGTGAGTCCCATGGTCGTCAACAATCCCACCTGGAAGTACACATCGTTCTCCAGACCACGAAGGGAGACCGCGAGCGCGGCCCCGATCAAACCGAGCGGGATGACCATCATGATCGAGGCCGGGATCGACCAGCTTTCGAAGAGGGCGGCCAGGCACAGAAAAATGACGAGCAGCGAGACCGCATACAGGAATGGCGCCTGTCCGCCCGAGACGCGCTCCTGATACGAGAGGCCGCTCCAGCCGCTCGACGTGCCCGGCTGTTCGGCAGCGAGGGCTTCGATGCGCTCCATCGCTGCGCCGGAACTGTAGCCGGCAGCCGCCTCGCCCTGGATCTCGTACGCGGCTTGACCATTGAAGCGCGCGAGCGTCGTCGGTGCCTTCGTCCACGAGATGGTGGCAAACGACGAGAAGGGGGTCATCTTGCCGTCTGCCGAACGCACGAACCATGACGAGAGATCCTCCGGGCGACTTCGGTATTGGGCGTCGCCCTGCACGTACACGCGCTTGACGCGGCCGCGATCGATGAAGTCGTTGACATAGTTGCCGCCCCAGGCGGCCATGAGGGTGGCGTCGACGTCGCGCTGTGCAAGCCCGAGCGCTCCGACTTTCTCCTCGTCGATGGTGATCTGCAGCGTTGCGACGTCTTCGAGTGTGTTGAGGCGCACGGCGGTCAGTGTGTTGTCGCGCTGTGCGGCCTCCACGATGGCCTCGGCGCGAGCCTTGAACTCAGTCCGACTCAGGCCCCCCGTGTTCAAAAGCTGCATGGAGAATCCGGCGGTATCGCCGAGACCACGCACGGGCGGCGGGCTCGAAGCGAAGAAGCGCGCATCGCGCAGACCCGACATGGCTTGCGTGGCGCGTCGTGCAATCGCCGCGGCGGCGTTGTCTGCACCTTCCCGTTGATCCCATGGAGCAAGCGCGATGAAGCCGCGACCGGCATTCTGCCCGGCGCCTGCCTGGCTCAGACCGGTGAGGGTATAGACCGCTTCGACGTTCGTCTTCTCCCGCTCCAGGAAGTAATTCTGAACTTCCGTTGCAACGGTTTCAGTGCGCTCCTGCGTGGCCCCGGGGGGCAGGGTGAACTGGATCTGTGCGCGGCCCTGATCCTCGACCGGAAGAAAGCTCGTCGGCAGCCCGATGAAGATGTACACCAAAGCGAACGTGACCGCGCTGTAGACGAGCAGGGCGGGCAACGGTCGACCGACGATTGCGGCGACGGCGCCTTGATAGCGGTCTGCCGTGCGATCGAATCCGTGCGCGAAACGATCGCCGAGTCGTGCGGCCCCGCGAACGAACCGACTGCGGCTCGTGTCGTCGGCCCTCGCGCGGGGCTTGAGCAGCGTGGCCGTCAGGGCCGGCGACAAAACGAGCGCGACGACGACCGACAGCAGCATCGACGACACGACCGTGATCGAGAACTGCCGATAGATCTCGCCCACGGAACCGCCGAAGAAGGCCATCGGCAGGAACACCGCCGAGAGGACGAGACCGATGGCGATAAGCGCGGTCTGGATCTGATCCATCGAGCGTATGGTGGCTTCCCGCGCGGAGATGCCCGGTTGCTCGTGCATGACGCGCTCGACGTTTTCGACGACGACGATCGCATCGTCGACCAGCAGGCCGATGGAAAGCACCAGACCGAACAGGGTGAGCGTGTTGATCGTGTAGCCGAACGCAGCGAGTATCCCGAATGTGCCGAGCAGCACAACCGGTACGGCAATGGCCGGGATCAGCGTGGCGCGCCAACTCTGCAGGAACAGGAACATCACGATGACGACGAGCACGATCGCCTCGAACAGCGTCTTGGTGACTTCCTCGATCGAGAGCTTGATGAAGGCCGTCGAATCGATGGGATAGGCGTAGCGCAGGCCTTGCGGGAACGCCTGTGCAGCGCGTTCGACCTGCGCTTTGACGAGCTCGGCGGTCTCCAGCGCATCGGACCCCGGCGCGAGCTGAATCGCGATGCCGGCAGCGGGTTTCAAATTGAGCCGGCTTGCCACGGTATAGCTCTCGGATCCGAGTTCCACACGAGCAACGTCCTGCAGCAGAACCCTCGCGCCGTCGGCCTTCGTCTTGATAACGATGGCGCGGAACTGGTCGGGGGTATTCAGACGCGAGCGCGCGGTGACCGTGGCGTTCAGCATCTGCCCGGGCAGCGCGGGTTGCTCGCCGATCTGTCCCGCGGCGACCTGCGTATTCTGAGCCTCGATGGCGGCGATCACGTCGCTCGGCATGAGCTGAAAACTTGCGAGCTTGAACGGATCGAGCCAGATTCGCATTGCATACGGCGAACCGAAGACGTTCACATCGCCTACACCGGGCACCCGCGCGAGCGGATCCTGCAGCGTGGAGGTGAGATAGTCCGCGACGTCGCTGCGAGTGCGCGTGCCCGATTCGTCGTACACGGCAATGACCATCAGGAAGTCCGTGCTCGACTTGGTGACGGACACCCCTTGCTGACGAACCTGCTCGGGCAGGCGCGACAAGCCCTGCGATACACGGTTCTGTACCTGGACCTGGGCGATGTCCGGATCGGTGCCGCGCTCGAACGTGACGGTCATGCGGACACGGCCGGCCGAATCCGATGTCGACGAAAAGTAGATCATGCCGTCGATGCCGGTCAGCTGCTGCTCGATGATCTGCGTGACGCTCGCCTCGAGGGCTTCGGCAGACGCGCCGGGGTAGCTGGTACGAACGTTGATCGTCGGGGGAGCGATGTCGGGATACTGCTCGATGGGCAGCGTAAGGATCGCGCCCAGGCCGGAGAGCATGATGACGAGTGCGATGACCCACGCAAAGACGGGGCGATCGATGAAGACGCGGGAGATCACTTGGGCTTCGGCACGGCAGGGTTTTCGGCATTGCGTGCTGAAGGCGCTGCCGGCACCGGCCGCACCGTCTGCCCGGCGCGGATGCGTCCGAGTCCTTCGACGATGACGCGGTCTCCCGGAGCCAGGCCGCTGCGGACGAGCCATTTGTCGCCGATGGTTCTGTCGGCTTCAACCGTGCGTGCGATCGCTTTGTCGTCCGGTCCGGCGAGCATGACTGTCGCCTGCCCGCGCGGATCGCGTGCGACCGCCTGCTGGGGAACGAGGATCGCATCGCGCACCGTAGCTTGCGAAAGACTTGCTCGCACGTACATGCCGGGGAGCAGGAGGCCGGACGGGTTCGGGAAGCGCGCGCGCAAGGCGACGGACCCGGTGCTTGGATCCACCATGGCCTCGGCGAACAGCAAGGTGCCCGACTCGGTATAGACGCTGCCGTCTTCGAGGGTGAGCGACACCTGCGCCGAAGATGCCGCGATGTCGCCCTTCGTCAATGCGCGTCGCAGTGCGAGGTAGTCGGCGCTGGACTGTTGAATGTCGACGAAGATGGGATCGAGACGATAGATGGTGGTCAGCGCTTGTTGCTGATTGGCGGTGACCAGTGCACCCGTCGTCACGAGCGAGCGCCCGATGCGACCGCTGATCGGCGCGGAGATTCTTGTATTGCGCAGGTTGATGGATGCCGCTTCGAGTCGCGCCTGAATCTGGGCGATGGTTGCTTCGGATTCGCGCACGCGCGCCGCGGCATCCGTGTACTCCTGCTGGCTGACGGCTTCGATCTCGGCGAGCGGGCGCAGTCGCTGCGCGAGTTCCCGTCCGGCTTCCAACGTGGCTTGCGCCCTCGCGAGATCGGCACGGGCTTCGGCCTCGGTCGCACGATAGATCTCGGGATCGATGCGGTAAAGCGTCTGACCGGCCCGCACGAGCGAACCTTCCGTGAACAGGCGCTCCCGCACGATGCCCGTTACCTGAGGCCGGACCTCGGAGACTTCGAAGGCACTGGTTCTACCCGCAAGCTGAATCTCGATCCGGACGGGTTCGGCCTGCACGACGACGATACCGGCCTCGGTGATTTTGGGCTTGGCCGATTTGGCGTCGTTCTCCGATCGCGTACAGGCGGTGACGAGCACGATCGCGAGGAGGACAGCAAGCGAGCGCGGGCTAAGTACTCGTGCGGAAGTTGAACGCACATCGGACTGCGGCTTCATGGTGGCTTGCCGTTCGTGGCTCATCGATCGCGGGAGCGTATCGTTATCGGACATCGACCGCTGCCGTGTGACCAGCGCCGTCGGACGACGGCGCACTTTGTGGGCTACGCCGCTTCGGCATGGACACCGTAAGCAGGTCTACGGTCTTCAGCCAGCAGGTTGGGCACGCGCTGCTCGCGAAAGTTCGTCGCGAACCTGTGCCAGTGACGCGATGCCGTGCGCCAACGATTCCTTCACGGCCAGCGAAACACTTGATCGGAGTGCGGGTATCGCGGCAAATGCGATCACGAGTTCGTCCTACTTGCTGGGCAAGAGTCCGATCTGCTTGAACAGCCGGCGCATCCTGTTGTCGGCCTCGACGAGCATCGCCTGCAGTGCCTCCGGTGTGCTGGTGGCCGACTCGGATCCACCACCGGCCAGGCGTGCCTTGACGTCGGCTGTGTGCATGGTGGCGACGATGATTGCATTGAGGCGCTTCACGATGTGCGGCGGTGTTTTGAGTGGCGCAACGATGAAGCCGATGGTATCGAGATCGTAACCGGAGACGCCTTGCGCAGCGATCGTCGGTACGTCCGGAATGAGCGAAAACGGCTTCGCGCTGGTGACGCCGAGCGCTTTCAATCTGCCGTCGCGAATGTGCGCCATTGCGCCGCCTGCCGTCGCAAATACGGCATGGACTTCGTTGCCGAGGAGTGATCTGAGCGCCGGACCGGTGCTCTTGTACGGCACGCGCTTCATTTTCACGCCGGTGGCCATCGTGAACAGTTCGCCGGCGACGTGCAATGAGCCGCCGCTAGTGCCTGTCCCGTAGAGCAATGGGGCACCGCGGGCCTTTGCGAAGGCGATGAACTCCTTCACGTTGTCGACCTTCAGCGAAGGGTGGACGACGAGCACGTTGGGAGAACGTTCGAGCTGCGATATCGGCGCGAAGTCTTTCACCATGTCGTAGTCGCCGGGCTCGAGGATCGGCGTGAACTGCATCGAGCCGCCGCCGATGCCGAGTGTGTAGCCGTCCGGCGTTGCGCGCGCCACGAGGCCGCCGACGAGGCGGCCGGTGCGGTTGTCGACGATCACCTGTTGGCCTAGGGCCGCGCTCATCGCGGGTGCCACGATGCGTGCGAGGAAGTCGTTGCCGCCCCCGGGCGTCGCTGTGACGATGCGGATGGGACGCGTCGGATAGTCTTGCGCGTAGCTGAAGGACGAAGTCGCGGCGGTCAGTGCCAGAATTGCGATTGTCGGACGTGTCAAGTGCATGCGGACCTCTCCTCGGTGGCGACGTTACGTCCTCTCGGGACGCTGGTCGAGTTTTAGTATGTCAAGTGCGCACGATATCCATGATCTCGCGCACATCATCGAGCGTGTCGAGCCGGTTCACCAATCCGACGACGCGCTCGGCGTCGTCGGCGGATAGCACTCGTTGCGCACATGCGTTGAACTTGCGCATGCGCTGTTCGAGGCTGAGTGGATTGCCGACCCAGCCGGTGAGCTTCTCGATCTTGCGCTCCAGGGTGCGGCCGTCGTTCATCGTCACCGCCACGATGCAATGCATGCGATCGAAATCGCGCGGAATGGTATCGTCGAATTGCAGCGTCGTTCGCGAGAGAAGGTCGACAGCATCCGGGGCGAAGCGACGCTTATCGTCGAAGGAGTCGACGGTGATCTGGCCGTCGAGGAGTGCGATCGTCGTCGCGTACTGCACGCTGAACTTGCCGTCGAGCCCGGTCTTCGGCTGTGGTCGGTTCACGTAGTCGAACCGCGGGAAGCGGATCTCCACACGTGCGATCTGCATCGGATCGAACCCCGGTTCATCTCGCAGCGCGAGCGCGGCATCGATCGGACGATGCGTGAAGTAGTTGCTCGGATGCTTCTTGAAACCGACGCCGGGACTCACCATGCGATAGGGGTTGCCGAAATCACGTACCAGCGCATCCGGTTCGGCATGGCCGTTCAGGAACGTATCGAAGAAGCCGCCGGGCCCGAAGACATCCGGGTGGGCCGTCCAGCCCTTTTTCGCGAGCACGGCACATTCCACGCCCATGCGGGCGGCGTGTCCGGAGTGCGAGGACTTGGTCATCGAGCCGGTGTTGATCGAGATGCTGCCCGCGCGCGAGCCCGATATGCCGAACGCCATGAGGGCCTGCTCACGATCGAGATCGAGCATACGGATCGCGGCCGTCACGGCGCCGAACAACCCGGTCGTGCCAGGCTTGTGAAAGCGCTGACCATCGGCCATGCCCGTGGCGGCGAGTCGTACGCGACCCTGGACCTCGAATGCCGCGACGATCGCTTCGATGATCTTGCGACCGCTTGCACCGTGGTGTTCGCCGATCGCCAGGATGGCGGGTAAGGTCGGCGAGGTCGGGTGGTTGAGCGGGTACCATGTGTTGTCCCAGTCGAGCGCATGGGCCATGGTACCGTTCGCGTAAGCGGCATTCTGCATCGATGTCTTGAAGCGGCCGGCGACGACGCTTGCCTGCGGTGCACCGCCCATTTCCCGCACATAGTCGATGACGATGCGGCCCAGGCCGAGGGGTTCGGTCGAACCTGCGAGCATGACGGCAATGCCATCGAGGGCAACGTGCTTCGCCATATCGATCGCCGGCGCGGGCAGGGTATCGAAGTCGATCGCAAGGATGTGATCGACGAGCGTTTCGGTAAGCGTCGGGTCCGCCATGCAGGGTTCGCCAGTTCGTTTCTAATGGCTCGATTGTAACCCTGCATCGGCACTGCGACGCGACTGCCCGCCGACTCCCCGAAAAGTTCAGCGGGGTGCGCGAAACATCGTCGCACGCATGAAGACGCCGGCGAGAACGACCATGGGTATCACTGCCACCGCAGCGAAGAGGACTGCGAAGGCAGCCGAGTAGGCAGTTCGTGGATCCGTACTGGTATCCTTTCCCGGTGTCTCCAGGTAGGCGAATGCCGCGGTCAGCACCGATGCCGCGAGGACGACACCGATCGTTCGTGTGAGCATGGTGAGGCCGCCGGCGACCCCACGCGCTTCCCGCGGCAGCGTCGCGACGATGACATCGGTGTAGGTCACCTGCAGCAGCCCGATGCCTGCGCCGTTCACCAGGAGTGCGGCGAGAATCGGCGCGAGCAGGGTGGTTTGCGCGCCCAGGGATAGCGCGAACGTGCCGATGCCCAGGCAAAGGATCGCGGCGAGGGCACTTTGCCGCAAGCCCAGTCGATGGATAGCCATCGATGCTGCGGATGAACCCAGCAGCATGCCGATCGGAGACAGCGCCAGCGAGAGCCCGATGCCGAGCGGACCATAGCCCGAAGCCCGCGCCAGGAAATAGGGCACGATGAGGGGCACTGCGAAGGCCGTGAAGTGAAGGAGCACGTTCGCGACGTTGTGCAGCACGAAGTCGCACCGGCTGGTGCGCAGACGGGCGAAGTAGGGCGAAGTGCTCGCGCGCTGCTGATGGACGAACGCCAGCAGCAGGGCAACCCCGACGATGAGGAACGCGAGGCAGATGCGAATCGAGCCATCGGCACCGAACAGGCTCGGCGCGAGCAGCAGGCACGCGATGGCAGCAGCCAGGAGTACGGGGCCGGAGTACTCCGGGCGCTGTGTCGGATGATCCTGCTGTGGCAGCCAGCGCAGGCAGAGCAAGGTCAAGAGGATGATGGGCACTCGCATCCAGAAGACGCCGCTCCAACCCAGCCAGGCGATGCTCGCTCCACCGAGCACCGGCGCAATCGTGGCGCTGAACGACGTGGACGCCGTGTACAGACCTACGGCTCGGGTGCGCTGGGTCTCGACGAAGAGTTGGGTCGCGAGCGCGGGGGCGACACTGAGCAGCATGGCCGTCGAGACGCCTTGCGCGACACGCGCCCACAGCAGTTGCGGATAGGTGGTCGCCAGTGCACACCCCAGATAGCCGGCGGCGGCCACCCACAAGCCTGCGCGGAATACGCGTCGATGCCCCATCGTATCGCCCAGCCGGCCGAACGCGAGCATGAGGCAGGCGTACGTGACGACGTAATACACCACGATCCAGCGTATGCCGCGTGTGTCGAGGCCAAACGCGGTCGTGATCGCGGGAAACGCGACATTGACGGCGATGTCCATGGTCGGCAGCGAAGCGCCTAATCCGAGTACGGCCAGCCCGACATACGGGTGCGTGGGAGGCGGGGCTTCGGTGTTCGTCATCGGTCTTCTATGGGGCAAGCGGGGACGCGCATTCGCGCTGGAGCAAGGTCTGGGATGCGGCAGGCGATATCATCTCCGACTTCGGCATGCCGAGCCATTCCTATCCGGCATCGGGTGCGACAATCGGCATGGCGGTTGCTTGTCGGCAGTACGCGATTCGAAGTCGCCACCACCGCAACTCATACAGGATGGAGCATGAACGTTAAAGAACTCGTCACAGGCTTGGCCTCCCTGATCGGAGCGACCTGGATCGGTGCCGCACATGCACAAGTCGACAGCACCTACCCGAACCGCCCGATCCGGCTCATCGCCGTGTTTCCTGCGGGCGGCAGCGTGGATGCCGTGGCACGGGTGGTGGCACAGCGCATGTCGGAGTCGCTCAAGCAGCAGGTCGTGGTGGACAACCGGTCGGGTGCAGGCGGCTTGGTCGGAGTGGAAATCGCCTCGCAGGCGGCTGCGGACGGCTACACGATGGTCATCGCAGCGAACTCGATCACAACGTATTCGGTGCTGCAGCCGAACGTGAAATTCGATTACACGAAGGACCTGCGTCCGATTTCGACGGTCGCATCGGCGCCGCTCGTCATGTGCACACCTTCGTCGCTGCCGGTGAAATCGGGGCCGGAATTTCTCGCGTACGCACGAGCGAATCCGGGCAAGATCAATTTTGGTTCATCGGGCAACGGCACGTCTTCGCATCTGGCGAGCGAACTGTTTCGAAGCATGGGAAACTTGGATATGGTGCACATCCCCTACAAGGGCGCGGCGCCGTCGATCGCTGATCTGATGAGCGGTCAGGTGCAAATGATGTTCAGCAGTGCCTTGTCGATGGTGTCGCTCGTGCAATCGGGCAGGCTGCGGGGTCTGGGCGTATCGAGCACGAAGCGCCTGCAGGTGCTGCCTGACGTGCCGACCGTCGCGGAGTTTTTGCCCGGATACGAATTGTCGCCGTGGTTCGGCATATGGGTGCCCGCCAAAACGCCCGATGCCATCGTAACGAGGCTCAACGCCGAGATCGTGCGTGCGCTCGAACGCGGTGACGTGAAGGAGTTCTACGGTCGGCAGGGAGCGCTGGCGATTTCGAGCAGCCCGGAAGACTTCGGTCGCTTCATCCAGGCGGAAGCGAAGAAGTGGCAATCGCTGGTCAGACGGGTGTCGGCGAAGCCGCAGTAATCGCAAGGCGGAACGAGGGGCACGTTTCCCGTTGCCCCTTTGTCCTCTTCCCCGCATAGGCGAACGAACGTTCGCCTACAAGGTGACGGCATCCATCAGCTCCTTCGCCGACCCGAGCTTCTCCAGATTTTCGAGGGCCGCGATGGATTTTTCCAGGCGTTCGCCCTGGTAGACGCGCGTCGCGCAGCTGCGATACTTCTCCACCAGCTCGTCACGCGTCATGAGGTTGTGCGGGGAGCCGCGCACCTTGTCGACCTGTTTCGTGAACTTGCGTCCGTCCTTCATCGTGATGGTGACCGGCGAGCGGCGACGGGACACGGAATCGTCGCCCCATTCGGGATGCTGGTTCACCTGCACCTTGTCGATCGATTCACGCATGCGCGGATTGCGACAGTATTCGTCGGAAAACGAATCGAGATCGACGCGTCCGTCGAGCAGCATCGCGGCGAGCACGTAATCGATCGAGAACTTGCCACGGAAGCCTTCGGTGGGCTTGTGGAAGCGTACGGTGCAAAGCAGATCCGGATGTACGTCGACTTCCAGTTTGGCCGCTTCATCGAACCTGACGTTGTTCTCTTCGATAATCGCGCGGGCAGCGTCGAGGGCCCGCAGATTGCCGCCGCAGCAAGGATAGCGCTTGATGGTGAGGCCAGGGTCGACGATCGACCAGTGGGTACCGAGCTTGTCGCCGACCTTGCTCACGTTGAAATTGCCTGCGCCGTGGAAGGCCGAATAGAAACCGTAGTCGCCGTCCAGACCGTCAGGGTCTGCGAAGTAATCCCGCTGCGCCACCATCACGGAACTCACGCCGGCGCGGGCCGCGTTGCCGGCGTGGATGCCCTTGCCCCAGGTACCGAAGTGCTGCGTGAGACCGCCGGCGTTCGCGGCGGCAAGCCCGATTGCGACGGCCATCTGCCGGGGATTGAGGTTCACGATCGCTCCCGCAGCTGCCGCAGCAGCGGAGGGGCCATACACGGAAGTCGGATGGAAGCCTCGGCGGCGCAATTCCGGTTCGTGCTGGCGTCCCGAGAGCGACATGCGCTCGAACACTTCGAGGCCGATGCAGACGGCAGCGACGAGATCCGCGCCGCTCGAATTCGACTGCTCCATCATTGCCATGGCCGCGGGCAATATGCATGCGGTGGGATGGGAGAACCCGGTATCGTCGAAGTCGAGCAGGTGGGAGAGCGAGCCGTTGGCCCACGCGGCGCCGACGGCGTTGGTGCGCAGATTCGTGCCCAGCACGCGTGCGTGCGGTGCGCCGCCTTCGTGGCGCGTCACGTCGAGGACGATCTTGCCTGCCGGTTCGACGGTCGCGGCCAGACCGACACCGATGCAATCGAGAATGTGCCGCTTGGTGGCCGCAACGGCCTCTGGGCTGATCTGCGCGAACTTCGTTGCGCTGGCGAATTCGGAAAGGATGGCAGTTGCGCCCATGGCGGACTCCGTTAAGTGTGCGAGTTGAGTGGGGAATTGTCGTCTAAAACCGTTGCTCGTGGTTCGAGGCCGGCGGGCCGGGCCCGGGTCGGGAAATCGTTCAGCCCGAAGGCGGGTCGTTGCCGGGTATCGGCAGGGTGATGATGCGTTCATGCGGAGCGAAGAAGGCTTCGTACTCGCGTCTGAGTTCCATCAGGCCCGGCTGCAGTGACGTCCACCTGCGCAGCTGTGCCACCTCCTTGAGGCACTCGTCGAAAGAACGCAGTGCATGATCGGCGAGGTAACTCGCGACGACCAGGGGCGACCGGCTGACGCCCTCCATGCAATGGACCATCACGCGCCCTCGGCTGCGCAAGTCGTGCAGGTTGCAGATGGCTTCCTGCAGGCGCGTCACCGGGTTGCCGAACCCGTCGATCAGTTCGATGCAGCGCCAGGTGACACCGTGGGTGTTGAACGCGCTGTTCGGCCAGCCGTTCAGGGACAGCACGTTTTCGATCCCGGCCTTGCGTACGCCTTCGAGCCAAAGGGCATCGTCGCAGTTGCCGATAGCAATGTCTTCGGTGATCCAGTCCAAAAGGTGTCTCGAATGGGAGATGTTGCCGGCGCGCGCATCGGTGCGTCGGTGGGCGAAGTTCCGTCGATCCCGAAGGCACGAGAACGAGCGGGTGAGTCGCGCCAGAGTTCCCCCGAGTATTCCGCATGACAAACAACGCCGTCAATCGCGCACGTTCACGTTATGGGCCATTCTCGACGGAATCACCGTACGCTATTCTCCCGACGAATAACCGGGAGGAACAAAGAATGAGTATTTGCCAGACAATCGGCAGATGGGCTGGCGTTGCGGTCGGGCTGCACTGGGCGGTCCATGCTGGAACGGCGTGGTCTGCAGATGCAAGCGCGGGCTATCCAAACCGCCCCATCCGGGTCATCGTCGCGTCGCCCGCTTCCGGCGTGGGATCCGATCTCTATGTCCGGCTCATCGGTCAGAAGCTCACGCAGGCGTGGGGCCAGCAGATCGTTGCGGACAATCGTCCAGGCGCGAATGGGTCGATCGGCGCGGCACTGGTGGCGAAAGCGACCCCTGACGGATATACGCTTCTGATGGCTCATCCCAATACGATGACCGTCGGTCCGGTGATCCGCGCAAACGCCGGCTACGATCCGCTGAAGGACTTCACGCCCATCACGATGCTGATGAAGGCACCGTCGCTGTGGTCGGTCCACCCCGGATCACCGATACGCACCGTTCCGGATCTGGTGGCGATGGCCAGGACGCGCCCGGGCGAAGTGTCCTACGGCACCACCGGGATCGGCAGCGTCGGCAATCTCATCGGTCAGCTGTTCAGTCAGACGGCAGGTATCAGGCTGCTGCACGTTCCCTACAAGGGGGCCGCGGCTGCGGTGCTCGATCTGGCAGCCAACCGTGTGAACTTCGTCTCCGCTGCGCTGGCTGCGCAGATCGGCATGGTTCGCGATGGCAAGATCCGTCCCATCGCGACGACAGGCTTGGTACGCGCGCGCTTGACGCCGAACACGCCCACGGTTGCGGAGCAGGGGTTTCCAGGCTTCGATGTCACGGCATGGCACGGGATCGTTGCTCCCGCCAAGCTGCCTCCCGCGATTCTCGCCAAACTCAACGCCGAGATCACGCGCACCCTGACCCTGCCCGATGTCCGCGAAGTGCTCTTGCAGGAGGGCGGAGAGATTGCGCCGACGACTCCGGAGGCATTCATGGCGGTGATTCGCGTCGAGCATGCGAAGTGGGCCAACGTGGTCAAGCAGGCGGGCGTCGTCGCGGAGTAGGCGGTGCATGGCTTGCTCGCGGGCGTCGTGGAAACGATGTCGCCCGCCATGCGAGAATCGAATCGTTCGCGCCGAGCGCTCGCCGCGAAGGAAACCACAGCCAGGTTGAACACCTGGCGAGGATTTCCGCCAAAGCATGGCGTCGATGCACGGCGCTTTTGCGGCAAGAATCTGCGACACAGGACACCAGGAACTGCCCGATGAATGCCGACAATCTGTTCGATGTCCTCTCCGACGCCGCCGCGCGCTACGGCGACCGAGCGTTCCTGATCGTCGGCCGCCGCGACGAAGTCGCATCCTTTCGGGAACTGTGCGATGCCGCCGATGCGTGTGGTCGCATGCTTGCCGCATTGGGCGTGATGCCGGGCGATCGGGTTGCGATCTGGATGACCAATCGGGTCGACTGGATGGTGGCGGCCTACGGTGCCGCCCGTTGCGGCGCAGTGGTTGTCGGCGTGAACACTCGGCTTTCCGCGCGCGAAGTGGCCCACATGCTCACGCTGACGCGCCCGCGCATCTGGTTGCTCGAATCGGATTTTTTCGGCAAGAGCGATCCGACCGCCGCGATCGAACCGGTGCTCGCAGCATTCCGGCAGCAGGAGCTGACACCACCGAAGATTCTCGTGCTGAGCGAGGATGACCGCGTACCCGACGCAACGGACAGTTGGCGCCAGACCTTGTCGATGCATGCAAACGCACCGTCGCTGCCCCCGGCGGCCGAACTGGTCGCGCGCATGAGCGGTGGCGAATATCCCCAGTACGCAGGCGCGGCGGTGATTCTGTCCACCTCCGGTACGACGGCGGCACCGAAAGGTGTCGTGCTCAGTCATGCCGGCACCATACGACTCGCAAAGGCGTGCGCGCAACGGCAGGATCTCGCCCCTGATCAGCGCTTCTACAGTGTGGGCCCGTTCTTTCATGCGTCGGGCTTCATGCATGCCATCCTGACGAATCTTGTCGCCGGTTCCACGCTCTTCACGAGCCGGCCGTATTCCGCTGCCGAGGCCTGGGACATCCTCGCCGGCGAGCGGATCAACGCGTATCACGGTTCCATCGTGCCGTTGCGGGAGGTGTGCGAGCTACCGCAGTTCGACGCAGCGAAGCTGGTGCTCTCTCGATCCTGGTACAGTGCAGCCGCCACGGAGATGATGCGTCTGGAACGAATCTACGGCTCGAACATGTGCGAGGTCTACGGCCTCACTGAAACGGCGGGCAACGTGAGCATCTGTCGCGTCGACGATCCGCTCGAGATGCGCCATGACTCCGACGGGCGTCCGCACGATGGGGTCGAGGCGGTGATCGTCGATCCCGAGACAGGTCGCATTCAGCCCGAGGGTGTGCCGGGCGAGATCCGCGTGCGCGGCTGGAACGTGATGCTCGGCTATTTTCGGGATCCCGCTGCGACTCGGGCGACCATCGATGCCGACGGCTGGCTCAAGACCGGCGATCAGGGCGTGGCGCATCCTGGCGGCTACATCAAATTCCTGAGTCGGTTGAAGGATGTCATTCGCGTGGGTGGCGAGAACCTTTCGCCGCTCGAAGTGGAGGAGGTTCTGATGAGTCATCCCGATGTCCAGGAGGTCGCGGTGGTCTCGGCCCCGCATCCGCGGCTGACGGAAGTGCCGGTTGCGTTTCTGATACTTCGACCAGGACGGTCCGCGGACACTCAATCCCTCGACGCGTTCTGCCGCGAGCGACTCGCCAACTTCAAGGTGCCGCGGCGCTTCATCTTGATGGACGACTTCCCACGGTCCAACGCAGTGAACCGGGTGCAGAAGGCGAAGCTGCGGGAGATGATCGGCGACGCACCGATCTGAGGCTGTCGGCCTCCCGGAGTCGATTCGCACATTGCGATCGTCAGCGTGGCGAGCGAACAGAACTGCGGTCTCATTCGTCCGGGTTTCGCCTTCACCTGAAGACACTCCCGGGGACGCAACAATCCGGCACAGCGCGCGGGGTCGTCAGACCGGGACGTGCGCCAGCGCGCAATTCTGACCGAATCGGCATCCTCGACGCCCTGGGTTGGAGAAAACGAGTCTTTGGCGCGGGCATGTCAGTTGCTGAAGCAGCCTTTCGATTATCCGGGCGTACCGTTAGCCGGGAAGGAGGGAGGCGAATCATCACGTCCATCGATTTTTCCGCGCGCACCCGCGGTATGCGTCGCTGGTCCATCGACTGTATCTGGATCGTCGGCGGCGCAACCCTGGCGTCGGGACTGAGGTGGGCCCTCAAGCCTGTCCTTGACGACCACGTCTACTACGGTGCGGCCGTGGCGATCGTTGCTGTCGTAGCGGCGGCTCGCGGTGCATCCCCGGGCGTCCTGACCGGTCTCGTCTGCGCAATCCTGACGATCGTTTCCTGGATGTCGGGGTCCGATATCGTGGGCAGGAACCGTGTCGTTCTGGTGGGTGTTTTCCTGGCGAGCGCCGTTGTGGTCGCATTGGTCGCGGGTCGACGCACCGACGTACCGGACGAGCTGCCGCCGGTATTGCGCCCCCGTCTTCCGGTGCGTTCGACTGCGCTGCTCATCGCGGCCGGCATCTCACCGATCGTATTCTGCGCTTTCGTCGGTTGGGCAACCTACCAGGATGCCATCGCAGCTGCCTACGCACGGCTCGAACGGACGGCATCGATCGCATCTGAACACCTGTTGCGGGTGATCGAAGTCAATCGGGTCGTTGCGCGATCGCTGGTGTATGAACTAGGCGACCAGGGCGACGAAGCCCTCCGGCAGCAGGAGCCGCGCCTGCACTCGTATGTGCGCGGGCTGGCCCGCGGTGCGGACCAGATCCAGTCGATCTGGGTGTGGGATGCGCAGGGTCGACCCCTCGTGAGCAGCCTCGATCAACCCGCCCCGCCGACCCTCGACGTGTCCGATCGGGAGTACTTCCGGGCGCATCGCGATGCAGGGGAAGCCTGGTACGTGACCGGTACCCTCCAAAGTCGGACGACGGGGAAGCCATTCTTTGGCGTTTCCGTTCGGCGTGAAGTGGGCGGTCGATTTGCGGGCGTCGTCTCCGTCTCGCTGCACCCGAGTTATTTCTCCGACTTCTACGCGAAGCTCGGCCGGGCAGAGCCGGGCCTGCGCATCGGATTGTGGCGCGAGAAAGGCGAGCTCATTGCTCGCTGGCCGCCCTCGTCCGGGGTGAACGAGACTCTGAGCCCGGCTCGCGACCTCATGTCACGCATCCAGGCGGGCGACACCCACGGCACGCTGCGCAGCGTTTCACCCCAGGACGGCACTGTTCGCCATGTCGTGTACAGTCGCACCAACGGCTATCCGCTGTACGTGGTGGTGGCGCTCGATCGAGCGGCGATTCTGGCTGCCTGGTATCGCGACATGTCGATGCTCGCAATGGTCGTCGTTCCCGCATCGCTGGGCCTGGTGTGGCTACTCTTCGTGGCGTTCGAGCGGTCGGAGCGAATGCAAGCCGCGCTTGCGAGCGCGCGCGAAGAAGCGCAGCAGCGAAGCCGTGCCGAAGATGCCCTGAGGCATGCCCAGAAACTGGAAGCGTTGGGTTTGCTCACCGGCGGGGTCGCGCACGACTTCAACAATCTGCTTGCCGTGGTGAGCAACAGCGCCTATCTGCTGCGGCACCTTCAATCGCGCCGTTCGGCCGGCGAGGACGAAACCGCGCCGGTAGCCGCGATCTCACGCGCGGTCGAGTCCGGCACGAAGCTGACCCGGCAGCTCCTTGCATTCTCGCGGCGTCAGCCGCTCGCGCCTGAGGTCGTGGACGTGCACGGTGTGTTGTCCGCGATGATGGATCTGCTGCGGACGATCGTGAGTCGGCGCATCGAACTCGTGGCGACATTGGCGGAAAACCTGCCGTGCGTAAAGGTCGATCCGGCCGAACTGGAACTGGCCATCATCAATCTCGTCATCAATGCGCGCGATGCGATACGCGGTCGTGGCCGTATCGATATCGATGCAACGGCATGGTACGAGGACGGGCGGGAATTCGTGCGCATCGACGTGCGCGACAACGGTGTGGGCATTCCGGCGCATTTGCGCGCACGCGTTTTCGAACCCTTCTTCACGACGAAGCCTCGCGGAACCGGGACGGGCCTGGGGCTCAGCCAGGTATATGGGTTCAGTACGCAGGCGGGCGGCGCTGTGTCCCTGGCCGCGAATCCCGAAGGCGGTACGGTGGTAACGATGTTGTTGCCTGCGACGGCTGACGTGCAGGCGCAACTGCCCGCTACGGATGGCGGGATCCCTACCCGCATCGAAGCACGCGTTCTGCTCGTCGAGGATAACGACGACATCGGCGCGACCATGCAGGAAGTATTGAAGAGCCTCGGTGCCGAAGTAACCTACGTGCGTTCGGGCGACGATGCCCTGCGGGTATTGACGCAGGACGCAGTTCGTTTCAATCTCGTGATCAGCGATGTGGCCATGCCGGGCAGCCTGACGGGAATCGAACTGGCCCAGCAGTGCCGCAGGCGCTGGCCCCGACTCGCCGTCGTGCTGATGACCGGTTACACGGCGGAACTGCAGGCGGCGGTGGAGGACGGATTTACGGTGCTCGCCAAGCCCATCGTTCCCGAAGCACTTGCGCGTGTCGTGGCGCGCCGACTCGTCGGCACGAGCAGCCCGTCATGACGGCGTATGCGCAAGCCCGTGCATGCGATGCACCTTCGGCGTGAGCGCGGTGCGAGCTTCGATGTCCTGTTTCGAACGGGCACAGACACGCGCCGAAAACGACAGCGTCGGCATATCCGTCGACTGGAATCGGTGGACATTTGCCGTAGAATCGACGCGTCGGCGAAGTCGTTGCGCCCCCTCCCTGCGCACATCGTTCGACATGCCAGCGTATCGGCACCGAGGTTGTCGGACCTTCGGCGACCACACCGCCTCGCATCCGGATATGCAGCGCATCGGCCTACATGCCGGTGCCTGCCGGGCGCCTTCGACTGATCGCACGCTCGACTCCCAGGGCACCTCGAGTTCAGCGCACACCGTGACCACATGAGGCCCAACGATGTCTAAGCTGCGTATCCTGCTTGCGGACGATCACACGATGCTTCGCGACGGCTTGTCGGTGCTGATCAACGATCAGCCCGACATGGAAGTGATCGCTCAGGCCGGAACCGGGCGCGAGGCCGTTCAACTCGCGCGAGAATGCGCGCCGGATGTCGCGGTGCTCGATATGTCGATGCCCGATATGGCCGGCATCGAAGCCGCACAGCAGATCGCGAACCGAATCACGGCAACGCGCGTCATCGCCCTTTCACGCAATGCCGATCCGGGCTGTGCGCGTCGCGCATTTCGTGCCGGTGCAGCCGGCTTCGTGCTCAAGCGCAGTGCCGCCGAGGCCCTGATCAATGCGATTCGGGTCGTGGCGAGCGGGGAGAGCTACGTCGAGCCCGATCTCGCCGTCGATCTCTTCGCCCTCGCCGGACTGGGCGCCGCCAACGATCGCGTGGTCAATGGCAGGCTCAGCTTTCGCGAAGAGGAGGTGCTGCGTTCGATCGCGTGGGGTCTGAGCAACAAGGAGATTGCAGGTGAACTCGGTCTGAGCATCAAGACGGTGGAATCCTACAAGGCGTCGGCACTGGAGAAGCTTCGGCTTCGTTCGCGCGCAGACATCGTCCGCTATGCAGTGCGCACCGGTTGGCTCAGCCCGGAGCGCATGCAGGAGTGAGAGTGAGGTGGTTTGACGGTAACTAGCGTGGAGGAGGGCGTGGGTATCGACGCGTTTTGCCGGCCCATGCCGATGCACCCATACGGCAAGATGCCGCATTGGTTCAAACGAATGTCCTAAGCTGTGTGACTGCAGTCACCGATGCGGGGGGGGGCGTCTCTTAAGATGGTCTCGTGCGCACACATTGGCGCGCCTCACTTTGGGAGAGTCAGCATGAATGCGAATGTCGGTGGGATCGATCGAATCTTGCGTATCGTCGTCGGTGTGGCCTTGATCGCACTGGCCTTCACGGGGACTGTAGGCATGTGGGGGTACATCGGCGTCGTCCCGTTGCTCACGGGGCTGATCGGATGGTGCCCGGCCTATCTGCCGTTCGGCTTCAAGACCTGCAAGACCGGCGGTTGATTCTTCAGGTGACGATCCCGCGTTGCGGGGGAGACGAGCAGCGTCGAAGGTCAGGTGCTCTCATCACAGCGCGAAAGGCGCAATGCCGGGCATTCGGCATTGCGCCTGTTTGTTGCGCGTCTGGACTACTGATACTTGATACCCGCTGCCTTGATGATCTTTGCGAAGCGGTCGATGTCGCGCTTGAGTATTTCGCCCGTTGCTTCCGGGCCGTGGTAGTACGGTACGAAGCCCTGAGCGTCGAGCTTCTTCACCGTCTCGGGTGACGCCACGAGCTTTTGCACCTCGCCGGCGATGCGGTCGATGATTGCTTTCGGCGTGCCGGCAGGCGCCCCCAGGCCTTGCCACGTTTTCAGCGTGACTTCCGGATAGCCCGACTCCGCAATGGAAGGCACATCCGGCAAGGCCGTCAACCGCTGGTCACCGGTGATCGCCAATGCCCGCAGGCGCTTGTTCTGAACGTGCGTGACGATGTTCACCGGTACCGCCATGATGAACTGCACCTGCCCCCCCATGACGTCGGACATTGCGTTGCCTGCGCCCTTGTAGGGAACCTGAGTCGTCTTGATGTTCGCGACGAGGTTGAAGAGCTGCGGTGCGAGATTGGTCGATCCGCCGTGGCTCGACGAGGCGTAATTGAGTTCGCCGGGCCGGCGCTTGGCGAGCGCAACGAACTCTTTCACGTTCTTGACGGGGAGTGTCGGATGAACGGCAAACAGGTTCTCATAGCTCGATACGATGGCGATCGGTGCGATGTCCTTGAGCGCGTCGTAAGGCAGATCCTTGACGAGGGTTACGTTCGAAGCCAGCGCGCTGCCGATGTAGATCAGGGTGTATCCGTCGGGCTTGGACTTTGCACCGACCGATGTCCCAAGCACTGTGTTGGCACCGGGGCGATTGTCGATCAGTACCTGCTGCCCCCAGGCTTCGACGAGCCGATCGCCGACCAGACGCGATGTCCAGGTCGTGCTGCCGCCGGGCGAGTACGGAACGATGTAGCGGATGGGGCGGTTCGGATAGTCCTGCTGGGCCAGCACGGTCGATGACGTGACGGTTGCGGCTGCGGTCACCATCACGAACGCGGCGAATCTGTCGAGTTTCATGGTCCTTCGCTCCTCACTGTTTTCCACGCCCTCTCGGTGCGGCGATCCGACGCCGACATTTCTTCGGGACGTGCGGTTCGATTGTAGCGATGTTCACGTGTGGATCCACGCGCATGTGCGCTTGCGTACGAGTCGATGGGCATCGATTTCGAAACGTGAAAAAAGGGCGCCGGATGAATCCGGCGCCCTGATCGATGCAAACCGTCGCCGGCTTATTCTTCGGCTGGCAGGTAACCGCTGGGGACGAGGCAGGCGCCTGTGCCGGCCGCGGTGGTGTCACCCTTCTGGTTTTGAGCGGAGATTTCGCAGCGCACACGGACGCCGTTCGCTTCCTTGTCGAGCGCGGTGATCTTGCCCGAGAACGTCACCGTATCGCCGGGACGAACCGGACGCAGGAAGCGCAGGTCGACCGAGCCGCCGCGATTGAAGATCTCTGCACCGAAAAAACGACGCAGCATCTCGAGAGAGAACGTGAGCGACATCCGGCCGGAGGCGACCGTGCTATGCGTACCGAGCACACCCTTGGCGGTATCGGCATCGGTGAACTGGCTGGGGCCCGTGGCGCCGCCGCTTGCTTCGAAGGCGTTGATGGCGTCCTGGGACATGGTTTTGGCGAGGGACGTGATTTCGTCGCCCACCTTGTAAGTGCGGGTCACTGCCATTTCTTGCCTACCTCCGAGGGCTGCTTCAGTTCGTGAGTGATGACGCGGTCGAGGATCCGGCCGTCTTCGTCGACCGAGACGGCTTCGGTCACGATGTAGTTCTTGCCGCGGCGCGCGTACTTGTCCGCGATCCAGGCCTGCACGGTGATCTTCTTGCCGGCGATCGGCGAGTTGTAGCAGTGGAAGGAACAGCGGGCGTTGACGGAGCCGTTGTCCCGGTACGCCTCGTTGTACTGCCGGACATCGACCTTGTGGGAGATGGTCGGGAAGCCGGCTTCGGGATCCATCACGCCCTTTCGGTACTGGTCGATCATTTCCTGGGTCAGGACGTAGGTGTAGGGCGCAAAGGTCTCGCCGATTTCAAGCTTGTCCCAATCCAGGAGCTTGCGTGTGTCGTTCTCGCGCGGCGCATGTGCCATGCTCGTTTCCTCTCAGTGTACGGTCTTGCCGATCGTATCGAAACGTCGACATCTATTGCATCTGTTCGACGCCGACGTACGCCTATCGTACGCGGGCGGCATCCTCCAGAGGCGACGCTGGAAACCGGACGAAAACCCTTCCGGTCGATCGAACAGAAGCCGAGATAGTAGTCGATTTCGAGCGGCGCGAGGGAGCGCAGACCCGGTGCCGGTGCGGCAGAGTGCGCGGTGCGACACGTGGTATGCTGCAGCGCAGCTGCGAAAATGACGTAAGGGTGAGCCCTGGGCGTTGCAGAACGGGCAAGGTTGCTCGACGCTGCGAGGCGCGTGCTTTCCCGACGTGCCGGACACGCAGCCGATGATCAGAAACCCGACCAAGGAGAACTCATGCGCGCGTCGAATCGATATTGGAAAACGGCTGGACTCGCGGTAATGACCGCGATGTTCATGAGCCCGGTGGTTGCGCAGGACAGGCTGCCCAACTATCCGACGAAAGCGGTGCGGCTGCTGGTGACGGTGGCCCCGGGTGCCGGGGCTGATACGATCACCCGGGCCGCGGGGCAGATCCTTGCCGATCGCATCGGCCAAAGCGTCGTCGTCGACAACCGGGCAGGCGGCGGCGGGGTGATCGCCACGGAACTGGTGGCACGAGCGGCCCCTGACGGGTACACGATTCTGAGCTATGCGGATGCGCTGCTCCTTCTGGGGGCCACGAAGCGCGTACCGTTCGATGTCCTGAAGACCTTCGATCCGATCGTCAACATGACGAGTCAGCCTTACATTCTGGTCATTCAGCCGTCCCTGCCGATCAACAACCTGAAAGAGTTCGTGGCCTACTCGCAGAAGGTGACCCTGACCTACGGCAGTTCCGGCGTCGGCGGTACGGTGCACATCGGCATGGAGCGGCTCGCGAAGGCAACAGGGGCCAAACTGCTGCACGTGCCCTTCAAGGGAACCGCGCCGTCGCTCATCGCCGTAATGGGCGGCGAGATCCATATGGTCGCGGGTAGCTCCATCGCCGCCGGGGCGGCAGCCCGAACCGGAAAGGTGAAGGCACTGGCGACCCTCGGCGCGAAACGCATACCCACCATGCCCGATCTGCCGACGTTTGCCGAACAGGGGGTGCCGGACTACAAGCTCACCAACAGCTACCGCCTGTTCGCGCCGGCTGGGACACCGAAACCGGTGCTTGCGCTCATCAATCGCATCGTGAGCGACGGCATGCATTCGCCGCAGATGGCGCAGAGGCTGGCGGCGGATGGCGCACAGCCGGGTGAACGTGCCACGCCCGACGAGATCAGGGCGCAACTCGTGAAGGAATACGCGGAGCTCGAGAAGCAGGTCAAGGAACTCAAGCTGACGTTCTGATCCGCACCGGTTACGACGCGGTCCTCAGCGCTTCACCGTTCACCCTTCATCCTTCACGCGGCTCGCCTCGCCCACGGCGAGCCGCTCACCACATCCGCTCCAGCGTCTCCAGCAGTTCGTCGGCGCTCTTCACCTTGCGCGCGTTCTGGTGCAGATAGAAGTCGCCCATGCAGTCTTCGGCGATCTTCGCGATGCCGTCCTTCGGTACGCCGACGTCGCGCAGACGCACCGGCATGCCCAGATCGCGGTAAAAGCTTTCCACGAAATCGGTGGCGTGGATGGCGGCATCCCGATCCGAGAGCCCCGGGCCGGCGCCGACTTCGCGTCCCAGGCGAGCGAGACCGCCCGTACACTGATCCAGATTGAACCGCATGCCGGCGGCCGTGGTCAGCGAATAGGATTGGCCGTGGTCGACGTGCGGGTAGAGCGTGTCGATCACGTGACCGAACGACGAGATGATGCCGAAGGCGCGGCTGCGCATGGCATCGAGGGCACGGTTCGACAAGAAGGAGGCGGCGACGAGGTTCATGCGCGCCGTCGCGTCGCTGGGATTCTTGCGTAGTATCGGGAGACTTTCGAGCGAGATCCGCATGGCGTGAAGGAGGTCGGCGTGCGAAAGCGGATTGATGCGCGGCGATGCGACGCCGCAGAGGATCCCGCTCAGTGCGGATGCCGAGGTACTCACGAACAGTTCGACGGGGGCGGTGAGCAGTGCCTCGTCGTCCCAGATCATGGCGGACGGGCGCGTCTTGGGATCGAACAGTTCGAGCCGATGATGCCGTTCCACGTCCTTCACCGCGGTACCTGCGCGGGTCATCGCCGTGCTCGGCGTCGTCAACACCAGGATGTTCGGGATCTTCGGCGCAAGCAGTTTGGGACTGACCGGCGGCTGTCCGGGCGGGTACTGCGTGCAGATCTCGTGGATGTCGCCTTTCTCGGCCATCACGATGATGATCGCACGTGCCGTCACCATCGCACTGCCGCCACCGACGGCCACGATCAGATCGGCGCCGGCTTCCTTGGCGGCTGCCGCGCCTGCGATGACCGAGGGCAACGGCGACGAAGCTTCCACGCCCGTGTACACGCCGGCGTACTTCTCCCCGAGGTTGGCCTGGATCCGTTCGAGAAGATTCGTTTTCGTGGCGACCGACTTGCCGCAGATCACGAAGGCGCGCTTCGCCCGGGCGCGATCGACTTCGCCGCGCAGTTCATCCAGCGTGTCCTTGCCGGCGTGCAGGCTCAGCGGGTACGAGCGATATCGAAACGGGGCAACGGCTTCCATGCGAAGACTCCTCTGCGGCAAGTGGGACGGAACGCTGGATGTTACGTGGGGCGATGTCCGAACGAAAGCGCCGGTCGACGCGTACCTGCATGAAGCAATCGAACCATGCACGGAGTCGACATGGGGGACCCATGGTCGGCATCGCGATGTTTCGTGCGGTGTCGAAATGCAAAGGGGCGTCGCGCGATTGACGCGGGCATCTCGCCCGGCTGATACTCGAACGACGATCATGGACTGGCAGCGTACGCAAAATGAATTCTCGTTCACTTGTATTGAAATGCATCGCATGCGTGGGAGCAGCCTGCGCTTTCGTATCGTGGACATCCGTCGCCTGGGCGCAAGCGTTCCCCAATCGCCCCATACGCATCGTCGTGCCTTATCCCCCGGGGGGTAGCAACGACATCATGGGGCGATTGGTCGGGCAGAAGTTCTCGGAAGGCCTCGGCGTCCAGGTCGTCATCGACAATCGGGGCGGCGGCAACGGCGTCATCGGCACGGAGATCGCGATGCGCTCACCTGCTGACGGCCACACGATACTCATCACATCCACCAACTCGCACCTGATCACTTCGCTGATCAGCAAGACCGCGTTTCACCCCATCGACGATTTCAGCCCGCTCGGGACGATCGATGCCAGCGACAACCTGATGATCATCCATCCGGGCGTGCCGGCCCAGACGATGCAGGAGTTCATCGCCCTCGCGAAGGCCAAGCCCGGCCAACTCAATTACGCGACGTCCACCACGTCGGGCCTGGTGACGACGGCGATGTTCGCGCAAAAGGTCGGCATCAAGATCCAGCACGTGCCCTACAAGGGGGCGGGGCCTGCGCTGAACGATCTCATCGGCGGTCACGTGCAGATGTTCTTCAGTACGCCGAGCAGCATGGTCGGTCATGTGCGCAACGGCAAGGTGCGCGCCATCGGCATTACATCCGATCAGCGGTTGCCGGCGTTGCCCAACGTACCGACGTTCGCCGAAGCAGGCGTGACCGATTTCGACGCAAAGTCGCTGCGCGGCGTGCTCGCCCCGAAGGGAACGCCGAAGCCCGTGGTGCAGCGCTGGTCGGCGGAATTGCAGAAGGTGCTCGTCATGCCCGACATCAAGGAGAAGATGGCGATGCACGGCATGGGGCCGTTCTTCATGACACCCGAGGCTTTCGAGAAGCGCATGCGCGAGGAATTCGGTCGCTATGCGCAGGTGCTGAAGACGTTGGAGATCAAGGGGGAGAGGTAATCGGCGTTGGTGGCGCGGAACGATTAGAGCAAGCAAAACGGATAAGCGGGAAAGGGGACGGGGGAAAAGGGCAGGGGAGATCCGCTCTGTGACGTACAGCGGCGGAGGTTGACGAAGTGGGGCGGCGTATGCCGACACCTTTCCCACTTCGCATTTCCCTTTTCCCGCAATTCGCGAGCGTAACGTCTCGAATTGCCTACGTCGAATGCGACGAAAACGCCACCGTTCCCGCCCGGGCGTTCTCGTCTGTCTTGACGTTCACGAGTGCGACCATGCCTTCGTCGACCTTCTTCTGCGCACGCACCAGCGCCGGGCCGATGTCTTCGGGCTTCTCGACATACTCGCCGTAGCAACCTAGACCTTCGGCCATCTTGTCATAGCGCGTATAGCCCAGGTTGCGTCCGATCTTTTCCTTCTTCGGATCGGCCGTCCATCCGCCGTTCAGGCTGATCACCACCAGCACCGGAATGTTGTGGCGCACGGCGGTATCGAGTTCCATCGCGTTTAGGCCGAACGAGCCGTCGCCGTGGACCACGATGACCTGTTTGTCCGGGCAAGCCACTTTCGCGCCGAGGCCGAAGGGCAGGCCGACGCCCATCATGCCGAAGGGGCCCGAGTTGAGGCGATGCGCAGGCATGAACGTGGGCATCGACTGTCGACCATAGTTGAGAATTTCCTGACCGTCGACGACGAGGATCGCGTCGCGGCGCATGAAGTTCTTCACTTCCTCGCACAGACGCAGCGGATGGATGGGAGTGGCATTCATTGCCATGCCGCCGCTGGTTTCAGTGCGCTTCTTGGCTTCGCCGTCGGCGAGGCGCTTGCGCCACGCGGCGAAGTTCTTCTCGTCGATCCGGCCCGGCAGGGCGGCGATCAACTGCTGCAGCACGGCCTTGCAGTCCCCGACAATGCCGATGTCGACCTTGCGTGGGGACGAGGCGATCTCGTCGGCATCGATGTCGATGCGGGCGATCGTCGCGTTGGCGGCGAAGCGGGGCGGTGCCGCGTGACCGATGATGTAGTTCATCCGCGTACCGATGACGAGGATCAGATCGGCATCGCGAAACGCCGAGGATCGCATCGTGAGGAAGGACAGCGGATGATCGTCCGGCAGTACGCCTCGACCTTGCGGTGTGGTGTAGAACGGAATGCCCGCGGTTTCGAGGAAGGTCTTCAGTTCGTCCCACGCCTGCGACCAGATGACGCCGCCGCCCGTGAGGACGATCGGATTCTTCGCCTTCCCGAGCGCCGACATGAGTTCGTCCACGCGAGCGGATTCACCCATCGGGCGAGGTCGGAGCAAGGCGCGTCCGCTCAGGCTCCAGTCGATCTTGTCCTCCGGAATCGTGTCGTAGAGGATATCCGCCGGGAAGTCGAGATACACCGGGCCGGGCTTGCCGCCCATGGCTTTCTGGAATGCAGTGTTGACCATCTCGGGGATGCGCGCGAGGTTGTGCACGCGATCGGACCACTTGGTGCATCCGCGCATGATCGCGAGCTGGTCGATTTCCTGGAAGGTTTGCCGGCCGAACTGCGTGATGGCGCTCGACCCGCCGATCGCCACGACCGGCGCGCAGTCGATGAGCGCGTTCGCCACACCTGTCGTGAGATTGATGACGCCCGGACCGCTGGCGGCCATGCAGACGGCGGGCTTCTGCTTGAGCCGGCTGTATGCCTGCGCCATGAGTGCAGCGGCTTGTTCGTGGCGGACGTCGATGGGGCGCAAGCCCTCTTTCGCGCACGACGCTTCGGCGAGCTGCATCGGCCCGCCCATGATGAAGAAGAACTTGTCCGTACCTTCGTTCTTCAACGACTTTGCCAGTATTTCTGATCCTGTCAGGTCTGCCATTGCCTGCTCCTCCAGTGGGGTGGGGATTCGTGCGTACGCACGGCGTTGCGCACGGCTTCGGGGTCGTCTAGACGATTTTCTCGGCTTTGAGCGCGGCGACTTCGTCTGCGCTCAGGCCGAGCCAGTCCTTCAGTGCATCCTCGGTATGTTGGCCGAGCAGCGGTGCAGGCCTGACGATCGATTGTTTTCCGCTGTGCCGCACCGGCCAGCCGAGCGCCCTGAATGGCCCGGTCGGATGCTCGATCGTCTGAATGATGCTTCGATTCTGGAAATCGGGATCTTCGAGCAGTTCCTTCGTATCGCGCACGGCACCGGCGGGTATGCCTGCCTGGCCGATGAGACGCATCGCTTCGTACTTGTCGCGTTTGCGGGTCCAGCTGGCGATGATCTCGTCGACCTCGGCTTCGTTCTCCACCCGCCCTTCGCGCGTATCGAATTTGGGATTGCCGACGAGATCCGTGCGGCCGATGACTTCGAGCAGCTTCGGCCAGTGCGTCGGATTGGCGCGGCTCGTGTAGACGTAGACGTAATCGTTCGGCCCACCCGGCGCACAGGGATAGATGTTGGCCGGCGGGTTGTTCCCGCCGACCGACTTGGACGCGACGCGGGGCGCAGGCTCGCCGGTCTTCTCCGTGACGCCGAGCGCGTTGCGGATGTAGTGCATGATGGCGTCCTGCATGCCGACGGTGAGGCGTGCGCCCTTGCCCGTTTCCTTGCGCTGATAGAGCGATGACACGATGCTGATGGCCATCAGCATGCCGGTGCCGGAGTCGCCGAGCGTCGGGCCGGGCTTCGTCGGCGGTCCATCCGGATCGCCCGTGATGCTCATGCTGCCGCCGCAGGCCTGCGCGATCATGTCGAAGGCGAGGTTCTTCTCGTAGGGACTGCCTTCGCCGAACCCTTTGACCTGGCCGTAGACGATCCCTGGATTGATCTGACTCAGGACGTCGTACCCGAGGCCGAGTCGTTCGATGGCACCCGGCGCGAAGTTCTCGACGAAGACGTCGGCCTTCCTGGCGAGGTCCTTGACGATCTGGAGCCCGCGCGGGGACTTGAGGTTCACGGTCAGCGACCGCTTGTTGGAGTTGTACATCAGGAAGTAGGGGTCGTCCTTGTGTGGTTTGGTGGCGCCGGTGCGACGACCGGGATCACCGCCAGTCGGGTTCTCGACCTTCACTACGTCGGCCCCCAGCCACGCGAGCACCTGGGTGCAGGATGTGCCTGCTTCGAATTGCGTCAGATCGAGCACGCGCACGCCCTTCAGGCAGGACAATGCTTCGCGATTCGGTTCCGTCATGATCTCCTCCGGTGATGTTCATCGTCGACGCTGCGGTCGCGTGGGCCGCATCTTAGGGGGCGTTGCGGCGTGTCGACCGTCGTTCGAGGCATGATCCGCGATGCTCGGCTGGCGGTCAACGGCGAGGATGGGCCGGCGTGTCGATGGGTTCACATGATGGATCGCCGGGCCAGGGGTCATCGACTTCCCGGGGGCGGTATCGCCATGCTGCAGGCTCGGATCATCGTACAGCCTTTCCGGGGTAGCGGGATCGGACTTACCATAGACCGAAATCTTCGATAGGCGCTGCATGCCCGCATTCGGCGGCAAGCAGCCAGGCGGTCGCACCCGTGAATCTCTTCGACAATGCGCTACCGGCCGTCTGGCTGTGGGGCGGCAATCTCGTCACCGCACTTCTGTTGTTCGTGACGCTGCGGTCACGGCCCTGGGCCTGGCTCGATTCGAACTCCCGTCAGCACGCCTACGCCGGAGCCACCGTCGTGTGCATGCTTCTCTGGTCGATCTCCGCCAAGCTGGGCGGGGGGCCGAGCTTCCATCTTCTCGGCACCACCGTGCTGACCCTGATGTTCGGCCCGAGGCTTGCGTATGTCGCCGCCTGTATCGCGCTCATGGGCGTTTCGCTGGCCGGCGGGGCAGGCTGGATAGCCTATGGCGTCAATGCGCTGCTGATGGGCGCGGTGCCCATCGCGGTGAGCTATGGCATCTATCGTTGGGCCGATCGTCGCCTGCCGAACCATTTCTTCGTGTATGTGCTCGTCTGTGCATTCGTCAACGGCGCGTTGGCGATGATGGCGTGCCGCCTCGCTGCGTTGACGCTTTGCTGGTACGCGGACATCCCCGAGACGGGCACTGCAACTTCGGACTATCTGCTCGCATCCGTTCTCCTGGCCTGGGGCGAGGCGCTTACGACCGGGATGATGATGACGGTTTTCGTCGTCTATCGGCCCGGATGGGTGATGCTGTTCGACGACGCGAGGTACATCGTCGGGCGGTGATCCAACTCGCAGCCTGTCGGGTTGCTGGGGATGGGCGTGCGGCAGGCGACGCACTGCTGTGGGATACTCGCGCGGTGCCGTTCGCGGGCAAGGCCACGAGTATCGCTTGCCATCGAACGCCGGATCGCAACGTGGATCGCAAGGCGGGACGACAACCAATGCGCACGCTGGGCAGTTTCGACTACATCATCGTCGGCGGGGGCAGCGCGGGCTGTGTACTCGCAAACCGACTGTCCGCGGATCCGCAGTGCTCGGTGCTGCTGCTGGAGGCGGGCGGCAAGGACGACTGGATCTGGATCCACATTCCGATCGGCTACCTTTTCTGCATCGGCAATCCGCGTACCGACTGGTGCTACCGCATCGAACCCGATGCAGGATTGAACGGCCGATCGATCCTCTACGCGCGTGGCCGTGTGCTGGGCGGATCATCGTCGATCAACGCGATGCTCTACCTGCGCGGGCAGTCGCGCGACTACGACGAATGGGCCGCCCTTACCGGCGATGATCGTTGGGCGTGGCGCAATGTGCTTCCCGTCTTCAAATCGAGTGAGGACCACTGGCGCGGTGGCGACGACATGCACGGCGCAGGCGGCGAATGGCGCGTCGAGCAGCAGCGACTGTCCTGGGAAATCCTCGACGCATTCCGCGAAGCCGCACTTGAAGCGGGTGTCGCTCGGATCGAGGACTTCAATCGAGGCGACAACACCGGCAGTTCCCGCTTCGAGGTGAATCAGCGCCGGGGGATACGTGTCAGTGCCGCAAAGGCCTTCCTGCGACCGGCGCTGGGGCGATCGAACCTGACGGTCGTCACGGGGGCGCAAGTGCAGAGGCTTCGCTTGGACGCACGAAAGGTGCAGGGCGTCGAGTTCCGGCTCGGCGGTGAGCTGTGCTTCGCCAGTTCGAAGCGCGAGACGATCCTCTCGGCCGGCTCGATCGGCACGCCGCAGATCCTGCAGTTGTCCGGCATCGGCCCCGGTGCGTTGTTGCAGCAGCATGGCATTGCGGTCGCTCACGATCTGCCCGGGGTCGGCGAGAATCTGCAGGATCATCTGCAGTTGCGCATGGCATTCCGGGTGAAGAACGTGCTTACGCTCAACACCATGGCGAACTCCTGGTGGGGCAAGATGAAGATGGGGCTGGAATACGCCGTGCGGCGCACAGGCCCCCTGACGATGGCGCCCTCGCAGCTTGGCGCGTTCATGAAGTCCGACGAACGCCAGGCGAGTGCGAACATCGAATTTCATGTGCAGCCGCTCAGTCTCGACAAGTTCGGAGATCCGCTGCATCGCTTCCCCGGCTTTACTGCGAGCGTATGCAATCTGCGTCCCACGTCGCGCGGACACATCCGCATCAAATCGCCTGACCCTGCAGCGCATCCCGCGATTACGCTCAACTATCTGTCGACGGAAACCGACAAGAACGTCGCAGTGCAGTCGCTGCGCATCGCGCGGCGCATCGTCACGCAGACGAAGACGATGGCGCGCTACGAGCCCGAGGAGTTTCTTCCCGGGCCCCAGTATCGAACGGAAGACGAATTGACGAAGGCGGCCGGTGATGTCGGCACCACGATCTTTCATCCCGTGGGGACGTGTCGGATGGGCCGCGCGGACGACGCGCAAGCCGTGGTCGATTCGGAACTTCGCGTTCGTGGGGTAGCCGGTTTGCGCATCGTCGATGCTTCGGTCATGCCGACGATCACCTCGGGCAACACCAATTCCCCCACCCTCATGATCGCCGAGCGCGGCGCACACTTGATCGCAGGAGCAGTCCATTGAGCACCGGTGATGGTCCGACGTTGGCAGTGTTCACTAAGAATCGGATGAATCCCGCTTACCACGGAGCACGCATTGCGGCGAGTCGCGTTGCGGAGCGTTTCGGTGGGCGGGCGGTGCACTACGTGCCCGAGCGTCCCGACGATATCGCGCAGCAGATCGCGCTCATCGACGAAGCCATCCAGACACGGCCATCGGCCATGGTGCTCGTGCCCGTGCATCTTACGGCCGTGGACGAGGCCGTGAGTCGCGTGCGGGGCGCTGGCATACCGATCTTCAATTGCATCAACCGGCTGCGCCATAAGGACGACTACGTGACCTTCGTGGGGGCCGAAGATGCGGCAATGACTTCGAGGGTGGCAGACAAGCTTTTTGCCGAACTCGGCGGGCGGGGCAAGGTGGTGATCCTCGAAGGCACGTCCGGCACGATCACGGCACGCGAGCGCATGCGCGGCTTCCTCGATGCGGCCGAGCATTACCCCGGCATCCAGGTGCTCGGCTGCGTCTGCGGCAACTTTCTTCAGGACGGCGGTGAGGCCGCGATGCGTGAACTGCTCGCCGAGCACCCGAGGATCGACGGTGTGCTTGCAGCGAACGACAGCATGGCCCTCGGTGCCATCCACGCTTTGCGCAAGGCTGGACGGCGCAGCCTGGTCGTGGGCGTGAACGCGGTGCCCGAGGCCGTGCAGGCGCTCAAGTCGGGAGATCTGCTTGCAACGGCAGACTTCGATGCGTTCAAGATCGCTGCGCTCGCGTCGGAGGCGGCACTTCGTTACCTTCGCGGCGAATCGGTACCCAAGGAAATCCTCACGCCGATCGAGGTCGTCGAGCGCGGGAACTGCGCGCGATGGGACAAACCCATGGAAGCTCGCGAACTGCCCGATTGGGCATCGATGATGTCGCTGATCGAAGGCAAGTCGTCGGAACGTACGACCCGTTAGCATCGATTTTCAGCGGGCACTTGCCGTTCGTCGGCGACGAACCGGGCTCGCACATCGCCGCGCCGGAGCGCTAACATCGGCACAGCTGCCGAGACCCGAGAGGAGAAGCTTCATGTTGATCGTCGATTCGCAGGTGCATCTGTGGAAGGATGCGAAGATGGCGCCGCCGCACCGACAGGTGCCGAGCTTCACCATGGACGATCTGCTGGCCGAAATGGCGGCAGCTGGTGTGGGCGGGGTGGTGATCACCCCACCGAATCTCGGCGAGCCCGTCAATGCCCAGGCCGTGGACGCGGCGCGGGCGTATCCGGACAAGTTCTGCATCCTCGGCAATTTCGATTTGAAGAGCCCGGAGCGCGAGTCGATCGTGGCCCACTGGAAGGAGCGGCCCGGCATGCTCGGTCTGCGCTTCACCCTGAGTACGCCGGAACAAAAGGCATGGTGGACCGACGGTACGCTCGACTGGTTCTGGCCCGCTTGCGAGAAGTCGGGACTGGTCGTGGGCCTGCTGGCGACCGGTGCGAACATCGCCGTGCTCGGACAGATCGCCGAGCGCCATCCGGGCCTCAAACTGCACATCGATCATATGGGATGCGGCGGCGGTGCCGGCGCCGGCAGGGATGCTGCCGCCTTCGTCAACATCCGCGAGATGGAGAAGGTGGCGCGGTTTCCGAACGTCGGCGTGAAGCTCTCGGCAGCCCCGAGCCTTTCGTCCGGCGACTGGCCTTATTCGAATATCCACGGCTACATACGCCAGGTGTTCGAAGCGTTCGGACCGGATCGCTGTTTTTGGGGGACGGATCTCACACGCATGCCGTGCTCGTACCGGGAGTGCGTTACGATGTTTACCGAACATATGCCCTGGCTCAAGGGGCGTGATCTCGAACGCGTGATGGGCGGTGCAATCATCGACTGGCTGGGTTGGAAGCGCCCGGGCGCTCAGGCGTCGTAGTCAGGCAGACCGATCATGCAGATCATCGATTCGCAGATTCACATCTGGCGCAATGGGCGCATGAGCAGCCATCATCGTCAGGTCGACGACTTCCTGGTCGACGAAGTGCTGACGGAGATGGCGGCTGCCGGGGTCGACGGCGCGGTCCTACATCCGCCGAGTGCGCTGGGCGACGATGTCAATGTCCAGGCCGTCGAGGCCGTCCAAGCCCACCCGGGCAGGTTCTGCATTCTCGGCCACTTCGATTTGACGCGGCCGGATCGCGAGGAGGTCGTCGCGAGATGGAAGGAGCGCCCGGGAATGCTCGGCTTCCGGTTCACCTTCAACCATCCTGAGCAAAAGCGTTGGTGGAACGACGGTTCGCTCGACTGGTTCTGGCGCGCCGCCGAAAGTCAGCAGCTCGTCGTCGGGCTGCTCGCGACCGGTGCAAATCTGCCGGTGCTCGGCGGCATCGCGGAACGTCATCCCGGGCTTCGCTTCAACATCGATCACCTCGGGCGCGGCGGCGGAGGTCGTGGCACGATGGACGCGCCGGCGTTTGCAGACCTCGCCGAGATGCTGAAGTTGGCGAAGCTGCCCAACGTCGGTGTGAAGATGTCGGGCGCGCCGAGCTATTCGAGCGATCCCTATCCGTATCGGAACATTCACGGTTACCTGCGACAGATCTTCGATGCCTTCGGCCCCGATCGCTGCTTTTGGGGAACCGACATTACACGCATGCCATGCTCGTACCGGCAGTGCGTGACGATGTTCACCGAGGAACTGCCGTGGCTCAAGGGGCGCGATCTCGAGCGTGTCATGGGTGGCGCGGTCGTCGACTGGCTGCGCTGGCAGCGTCCGGCAGCGTGAGTATCGCTGCGGTATTCGATGAAGGACCGCGTTGCGGTTTGAAGCGCTACGGGATGCTCAGCAAACGGATTGGCCTTTTAATCTCACGAATTCGCTGCCTGTAGGCCAGGCAGCCGTGCGGCTGCAGAGATGAGCCGTTTACCTGGTGTAACTACTGGAGATCTTTCATGCCCATACTCGAAACTCACGGTGCATCCCTCTACTATGAGGTGTACGGCGAAGGCTTTCCCATCCTGACTTTCGCGCCCGCCGGGCTGCTGTCGAAGATCAGCGTCTGGAGTGCGTCGATGTCGCCGATGAATCCGGTCACCGAATGGTCGAAGCATTTTCGCGTCATCGTGATGGACCAGCGCAACGCCGGCGGACAATCGCATGCTCCCATTACGGCGAACGACGGCTGGGCGAGCTTCGCGCAGGATCACCTGGCGATCCTCGATCACCTGAAGATCGACCGTTGCCATCTCTTCGGTCAGTGCATCGGCGGCTCGTTCATCTTCAGCCTGCTGAAGATGCAGCCCGCGCGCATCGCCTCGGCGGTCATCGCGCAGGCGATCGGTCGCGTCGGCCCGATGAAGCCGGGACGTACTGCGCGTTTCGACGAATGGGCGCAGGGCTTGAAGAATCATCCGGAGGCGACCGAGCCCGTACTCGATGCGTATTTCAACAATCTCTATGGCCCCGGATTCGTCTACAGCGCCGACCGGGAGTTCGTGAAGAGCGTGAAGACGCCCTGCATGGTGCTGTATGGCAACGACGATGCGCATCCCTTTCCGATCTCGGACGAGCTCGCGAAGCTGCTGCCGAACAACGAAGCGATCGTCGAGTGGAAATCGGGGGCGGCGCTCGAGGAAGCCAGGGGGCGCGTCCTGGCATTCCTGAAGCGGAATACGCCCGGCTGACGTCTCGCACCAAGAGGCGAAGGACAAGAAACGGAACGCGAACGGGCCACATCGTGGCCCGCGTCTCGTTCGCTGCCATGGCAGACGCCCGGTGAACCCCTCGAGGCCTCGACGGCTCGCAGATGATTCACCGGGCAACCGCACGGCAGCAGCCCGGGAATTCCCGGCCGGGCGACGTCAGGCCTTCGTCTTCTGCAGGCGCGCGAGAATGATCGGCGCGAAGACCGAGAGCACGGAGAGCGCCACCAGCACGACGCATATCGTGCTGCTGACGAAGATGACCGGATTCCCGCTCGAAATGGTCATCGCCTGCCGGAAGGATTGTTCCATGATGCCGCCCAATACGAGCGAGAGCACGAGCGGCGCTACCGGGATATCGCATTTTCGGAACAGGTATCCCAATATGCCGAAGAGCAGACACATGTAGAGCTCGGTCGTGTTGCCGTTGATCGCAAAGACGCCGATGGTGGAGATCGACAGGATGATCGGCATCAGAATGCCGCCCGGGATGTACAGCAGACGCACGAACAAGTGGATCAGCGGTATGTTGAGGATCAACAGCATGAGGTTGCCGATGTACATGCTGTCGATGAGCCCCCACACCAGATCCGGGCGATTCTGGAAGAGCATCGGCCCCGGCTGAATGCCGTACATGATGAAAGCCCCGAGCATCACCGCGGTCGATCCGCCGCCTGGGATGCCGAGCGTCAGCAACGGCACCATGGCGCCGGCGGTGTCCGCATTGTTGGAGGCTTCCGGACCGGCAACGCCTTCGACTGCGCCCTTGCCGAATTTCTCCGGGTGATCCGACAATCGTTTCTCCCAGACGTACGACATGATGGATGCAATCGTTCCGCCCGCACCGGGCAGCACGCCCACCACGAACCCGATCACGCTGCCCCGCAGGATGGGCTTGATCGAAAGCTTCCACTCCTCCATCGTGAGCCAAACCTTGCCCTTCAAGCGGATGATCTCCGGGCGGACTCCCTTGATCATCTCTTCCATGGCGGAGAAGACTTCCGCGAGGGCGAACAGGCCCACCACGGCAATGATGAAGCCGACGCCGTCCTGCAGCTCCACGACGCCCATCGTGAAGCGCTGCTGCCCGCTTTGAAGGTCGATGCCGATCGTGGCGATCATGAGTCCGAGGATCGAAGAGATCATTGCCTTGGCGGGCGACTTGCCGGCAAGCGAGGATACTGCCGTCATTGCAAACACCATCAGCACGAAGTACTCCGCGGGTCCGAACTTGAGGGCAAGCGAGGTCAGCGGCAGTGCAAAGAGGGTCAAGCCGATGACGCCCAGGGTGCCGGCAATGAACGAGCCTACGGCGGATATCGCGAGCGCCGCGCCGGCTCTGCCGTTTCGAGCCATCTGGTAGCCATCGATCGCGGTCATCACCGAGGACGCCTCGCCGGGCGTGTTGATCAGGATGGCCGTAGTAGAACCGCCGTAGCGTGCACCGTAGAAGATCCCGCACATCATGATGAGCGCGGAGGTCGGGTCCATGCCATAGGTCATGGGGATAAGCAGAGCGATCGTCGCCGACGGGCCGATCCCGGGCAGAACCCCGATGACTGTTCCCAGGAAGCAGCCGACGAAGGTGTACCAGAGGTTGATCGGCTGCAGCGCAACCGAAAAGCCGTTCAGGATGTGGGTGAGGGTTTCCATGGGATGCTCCGATCGACGTGCGCTAGAAGGGCAGGATGCCCTTGGGGAGGCTCACATCGAGCTTCACGAACAGCCAATACGTCCCGATCGAAAACAGGACGGCGCTCAGGACATTCGACACCCATTTGCGCGGATGGAAATAGGCCATGAGCGGGAGGAGAAATACCGAAGTCGCGAGGATGTAGCCTGCCGAGACGAAGAACAGGTAGTAGAGCCCGGTCCAGGCCGCGACGATCAGCAGGATCAGGACGACTCGCGGTTGCAGGTCGATCTTCTCTTCCGGGATGTTCTTCGCCTTGTCGCGCCAGATTTCGAACCCGAGCATTCCGGCGGCGAGCAGCATGCCGATGCCGATGAGGTTGGGAAACGCTCGCGGTCCCAACGGGTCGCCGATTTCCAGGGAGGGAATCAGCGTCGTGCTGTAGAGATACACGATCGACAGGACGACGGACAGGGCGAGTATGGTCAGGTTGGCGCGCACGGCCGGGTTCCTCCCGTGGGATTCATCGATGTCGTTGTGGTCGCGGTCGGACGTTCGTCGATGGACGATGTCTGCCCTGCAGCAGGTACGCAATATAGCGGTTAGATGCAGGTTGGCAAAGTCTTCGTGCGTGCAGCTCGCGCATCCCGGAATGGAACGGACGTCCGATCGGTGGCTGCGAGACTGGGGCGTCACCGCGCGGAGGCCCTCCCGCTGGAACGCCCTACGACTCGAACGGGCGGCGAGTCGATGCCGCTTACGGATTGACGCCCCACGTCATATCGAACCATACTTTCGAAATAACCCGATGCCATCGGGCGGTCGTGGGACATGTACGGACGCCGGCGAGAACGCATCGCCAGGCACCGATTTGCGACGGCGAAACAGGCGGCCATGGCGAGGAGAAGGCAATGAATGCAGATTCCACGCAACAGCCTGTCGTTGCCACGGACGCATCGGCACTGCCGTTCCTGGCCCCCTGTCGCGTGCTGGAACCTTCCGCGCCGCTGCGATGGATCGCCATGGGTTGGTCGGATGTCAGGCGTGCACCTCGTCAGAGCCTCGGCTACGGCGTTGCCATCGCCATGCTCTCGGCAGCCGTGACCAGCGTCGGCGTCACGCTCGGCAGCTACTGGGCTGCGCTCGTACTCCTCTCGGGCTTCGTATTCGTCGCCCCCGTGCTCGCCTTGGGACTCTATTCGATCAGTCGCCAGCTGGAACTCGGTCTGGTGCCTGCTGCATCGCGTTGCATCGTCGAACTCCGACGTTCGATCGGCACCGCCATGGTCTTCGCGCTGGCGCTGCTCGTGCTTTTTCTCGTGTGGGCTCGAGCCGGATCCATGGTGCACGTCTTCTTTCCGATGCAGGGCAATCCGGATATCCGGGATCTCGCAACCTTCCTCGTCGTGGGTTCGGCCGTCGGCTCGATCTTTGCGCTACTCACGTTCATGTTCAGCGCGTTTTCTCTGCCGATGATCTGTGATCGCGAGGCGGACGCGGTCACCGCCATCGTGACGAGCGTCAATGCCGTGCTGCGCAACAAGCGCGCGATGTTCGTATGGATCCTGCTGATCGTCGGTCTGACAGGGATCGGCTTCGCGACCGCGATGATCGGGCTTGCGGTGACGATTCCGCTGCTCGGTCATGCGACATGGCACGCCTATCGGGAGACGGTGGATGCAAGCGCCTGGCCTGCACATGAATTGAAGTGACGGATCGACAGCGCATCGATCGCAACGCGGCGTCATCTTGCCCGCGGCGATCCGATGGTTCAGGTTCGGGCCGATGCACCTTGCACGCGGCGCTGATTCATCAGCCAGAGGACCGCAATGGCCACGATCATCAGGAACGGCAGTGCACCGTAGTTGATGATTTCCCAACCGCGGCTGGTCACCAGGGCGCCGGAGGCGAACGAGGAAGTCGCCATCGTGACGAACACGAGCAGGTCGTTCGTTCCCTGAACGCGGTTCTTCTCTTCGGGACGATACGTTTCGAGCAGCAGCGTCGTGCCGCCGACGAACATGAAATTCCATCCGACCCCGAGCACGAAAAGCGCGCCGAGAAAGTGCATGACGTCGTTCCCCATGAGCGCGAAGGCAACGCAACCGAACATGAGGAGGATGCCGACGAAGATGATGTTGAGCACGCCGAAGCGCTTGATGAGGCCGCCCGTGAAGAACGAGGGCGCAAACATACCGATCACATGCCACTCGAGAACGAGGGCGGCCGATGAAAACGGATGACTGCACATCTGCATCGCGAGCGGGGTGGCCGTCATCAGCAGGTTCATGATGCCGAATCCGACGGTCGCCGAGAGTGCCGCGACGATGAAGGCCGGTTGACGCATGATCTCGCGGATCGGGCGGCCGCCGCCGGCACGCTCCTGAGCCGTCTGCGGCGGGAACGTGATGAGCTGGATGACTGCCGTCGCGATGATGGCGACGACGATCGAAACGGCATACGAGCCGGCGAACTGAACTTCCATCAGATCCTTGGAATGATTCGCGAGGTTCGGCCCGACGATGCCGCCAAGGATGCCGCCGGCCATCACCCAGGAGATCGCGCGCTCCTTGAAGTTCAATGGCGCAACCTCGGCGGCCGCGAAACGATAGAGCTGGCCGCACGCGTTGTAGACACCGACGATCAGCGTGCCCAGGCACACGAGCCAAAACAATTTGTGATGTACGCCGAGAGCTGCCAGTGCCGTGCCCAGCATGCCGCATAGCGTGCCGACGGTGAAGCCCACACGCCGGCCATAGATGCGCATCATGCGTGCGATCGGCGCCGACGCGAGCGCCGATCCGATGACGTACGATGTGACGGGGATCGTGGCGAGCGCGGCGGTCGGCGCGAGTGCGAGGCCGACGAGGCCGTTGATGGCGATCAGCGTCGTGTTGTTGACGAAGAGCAGGCCCTGGCAAAGGATCAAGAGATAGACGTTGCGTCCAGGGTGGCGAGGTTCGGTCATGGTGTGCTTTGTGACGAGTCCGTTGAGGCGAACCCAGCTGCGTGGGTATCGCGGATCGATGGGGCGCAGCGCGCGCAGAAGGTACGAACGAGCGGGCGGCCATCGCGGGTGCGGCTAGGGGACGAGGATCGATCAGTTGCGAATGCCCGCCTCGTCGATGACCTTGGCGTAGCGCGCGTCTTCCGCCTTGAGAAACTCGGCGAACTGCTCGGCTGTAGCGCTGCCCTGCAGTTCCACGCCGAGCTGACGAAATCGATCGCGATGTTCGGGCGATCGTGTGAAGTTCAGAACATCGGCGTGCAAGCGTCCGACGATCTCCCTGGGGGTTGCGGCGGGCGCGACGATGCCGTTGAAGATGCTCGCGGCGAATCCCGGGAGCGTCTCGGCAATGGCAGGCACCTGCGGCATGAGATCGGTGCGTTTCGGCGTGGTGACCCCGATAGCGCGCAGCCGTCCGGCCTTGACATGGCCGATCGAGGTGCTCAGATTGTCGAACTTGACCGGTACCTGGCCGCCCAGAAGATTCACCAGGGCCGGGCCGTCGCCGTTATAGGGAATGCGCTCCATCCGAACTTCAGCCTGGCGCCGGAACAGTTCCATGGCTAGATGCGAGCCGGAGCCGTTTCCCGATGTAGCGTAGTTGACCTGTCCTGGGCGGGTTTTGGTGAAATCGATCAGCTCCCTGACGGTTCGTACCGGCATCGAGGGGTGTACGACGAGGAAAAGCGGCAACGTCGCAATCTGGGATATCGGCGCGAAATCTCGCAACGGATCGAAAGGCGAGGTGCTTGCCATCCTTGCGCCGATCAGAAAACTCTGGGCGATCATGAGCAGCGTATGGCCATCGGGCGCTGCCTTCGCGACGTGGTCGATGCCGATCATGCTGTTCGCGCCGGGCCGGTTCTCGACGATGACTTGCCGGCCGAGCGATTGGGTTAGCCACTGTGCCGTGGCGCGCCCCATGAGATCCAGGTTGCCGCCCGGCTGCACCGAGACCACGACGCGCACCGGGCGAGTCGGGTACGACTGGGCCGTAGCGGCACCGCAAGCCGTTGCCGCGAGCAAGGACGCCGCAACAAGCGCCGGCGGCGGCAGAAAATATCTGTGGCACGGAGTCTTCATCGCCCCGGATGCTTCGACGCGAGGCGATCCGCAACGGTAAGTATCGGGCGACATGACGAAACGCTTACTCCTCCACGGCATCGCCAGAGTCTAAAGGCGATACGATGCCGTGGCAATTGCGCCCGGCCGCGTCGACCCTGCCCCCACGCTGAGTCGACCCCGGGGTCGACTCGGGGTCGATTGAAGAGGAGGCGTCAGAAGGTGGCGAGGACGTTCAGTAACCAGCCGCGGCTGCGCTAGGACAGATCGGTCGATTTACCCTGTCGACCGCGAAAGCAAGGCGAAGCCGATGCAGATCCGTGTCCTGCGAATGGGGAAGCGGGCTCGATCCAACCTGCATCAGTTGTCATTGCATCGCTACCGGCGTCCTTGTTTCGTCCTCGGCGACGCCGTCCCGATGCTCAGTGCTTCTCGGAGCGAGCAGGTTTTCTGCGGCCGGCGACTTCCTTGCGCGCGGGAGCGGCATCCAGCGCTTCGAGCCGCGCCATCGCTTCCCGCTTGCCGATGCTTCGGACGGCAGCAATGGCCAACAGCTGACGAGCGCGCGGTGTGGCAATGCGATGCTCCCAGTTGTAGATGGATTGGCCGGAAACGCCGATGAGCTTGCCGAAACGATCTGCCGACAATCCAAGACGCTCGCGCAGGGAGCGCAGTCCCTTGGGGGCGAAGCGCATACGTGCCTCGGGTGATTCGCCCGTCTCGACGGCAGGCGTCGGCGAGGACTTCGAAGCGAGCGCGGCGAGCTTCTTTTCCAAAACCGCGATATGCCGTCGCAAGGTCGCAATGTGATGCCGGTGCTGGGCGCTCGCTTTGCGAGCGGCGGTGACGTGGGATCGAAGTTCGCGACGCGCGATGCGCGCGATCTCCTGCTTGAGAACGTTTCCGAGGTTGGGCATTGAAAAGAACCTTCCGAGCTTCAGTGTAGTAGGCGTGAACTTCGACAGCAACAGAAGGGTAGTTTAACCGTTCGCGGCAATTCGATCGGATTTGCCCGGGATTCATCCGTACGCGCACCTACATCGAGCGGGCGATGCCGGGTCGCTTCGGGCGCGGCGCGTGCTCGCAGCGACCGGGAACGGCCGCACGTGGCTCTGCCGTTGGGGCGACGAACCAGGGATCTTAGCTGCGCGTGAGGGTTGAGCCACCCAATCTCATGAGGAATCAGCGATGACTGTCTCTCGACGTGACTTTATGCGTATGTCCGCCGGAGCGGGTAGCGGGACAGCATTCGCTAGCCTCCTCGGCGTAGGGGTAAATCTTGCGCCGTCGATTGCCGCCGCCCAGGAACTGCGGATCAAGGACGCGAAGACCACGCCCAGCATCTGTCCGTATTGTTCCGTCGGCTGCGCCACGCTCGTCCGCACGATCGAAGGCCGAATCGTCAACATCGAGGGCGATCCGCGAAGTCCGCACAATGAGGGATGCCTCTGCCCCAAGGGGGCGGCGATCTTTCAGCTGCACGTGAACCCGAATCGGCCGACGCAAGTGCTACATCGCGCCGCGGGGGCGGCGGATTGGGAGGTTTGGGACCTGGACCGCGCCATGACGCGCGTCGCCGAGTTGGTCAAGAAGACGCGCGGCGAAACATTCAGGGAAACGCTCTCGAACGGCAAGCGCGTCAACATGACGACCGGCATCTTTTCCCTCGGCGGGGCGACGCTGGAAATCGAGTTCAATCACGTGCAGCAGAAACTCATGCGGGGGCTGGGCATCGTCGGCATCGAGAACCAGGCGCGAATATGACACAGCTCCAGCGTCCCCGGTCTGGGGACGAGGTTGGGACGGGGTGCCGCCACGCTGTATCCGCGCAGCATGGCCGATTCGGATTGCATCGTCGTCATGGGATCGAACATGGCGGAGAACCATCCGGTTGCCTTTCGCTGGCCCATGAAGGCGAAAGTCGAGAACGGCGCGAAGCTGATCCACGTCGATCCGCGCTTCACACGCACGAGCGCGGTGGCGGATATTTACGCCCCGCTGCGGGCCGGATCAGATATTGCGTTTCTGGGAGGATTGATTCGATACGTGCTCGAAAGCGAGCGCTGGAACACCGACCCATTCTTTCGAACTTGGGTTTCGACCTACACGAATGGTCCGACCATCATCGGCGAAGAATTTCGCGATACCGAGGAAGCCGGCGGCGTGTTCTCCGGTCTGATGGAATACAGCGGCGGGATGCCGGAGTGGCCGTTCAACGGATTCACGGCCGAGTACGACGATTCGAGCTGGCAATACGCCCGAACTGACATCGGCGATCAGGGACGTGTATCCAGCACGGCGAAGTCGGGCGAGACACGCGATACGAATTCAGGAAACGCGCAGGGAAACAAGCGACCGCATACCGGACCGCCCTACGACGATCTCGTGCTGCAGGGACGTAAACCGCTGCCGATCAGTGATCCGACCATGGAAGATCCACGCTGCGTGCTGCAGATCGTGCGTCGACATTTCAGCCGCTATACCCCCGAGATGGTAGAGCGGACGACGGGATGTCCGCAGCACACGTTTCTGCGCGTGGCCGAGACCATCCTGGCGAATTCCGGCGCGGAGCGAACGACCTCGTTCGCCTACGCGGTCGCCTGGACGCAGCATACCAACGGCGTGCAGATCATCGGCGCGTGTGCCTTGCTCCAGCTCCTGTTGGGCAACGCGGGGAGACCGGGAGCCGGGGTGATGGCGCTGCGCGGACACGCATCGATCCAGGGATCGACCGATGTGCCGACGCTCTATCACTCGATACACGGCTACATGCCGCACCCGAGTGTGCTGAAGGAGCATGCGACGCTCGACGACTATCTCGCGAATGAAACGATCTCGACCGGCTGGTGGGCCAACATGCCGAAGTACGTCGTCTCGTATCTCAAATCGATGTACGGCGATGAGGCGACACCGCAGAACGATTTCGGTTACGACTGGCATCCGAAGATCGTCGGCGATCATTCGCACATGGCGATGTTCGTGGCCATGCACGCGGGCGCAGTGAGAGGCATGTTCTGCATCGGACAGAATCCTGCAACGAGCCTCAATGCCAAGCTCGAACGCTCGGCGATGCGCAATCTCGAATGGCTGGTGGTGCGCGACAACTGGATCCACGAGACGGCCAACTTCTGGCGCAGTGCGCCAGAGGTGGTATCCGGGGAGGTGAAAACGGCCGACATCGGCACCGAGGTGTTTTTCTTTCCCTCCACGCAAGTCGCCGAGGTGGACGGCACGTTCACCAATACCCAGCGTATGCTGCAGTTTCATCACAAGGCCGCCGAGCCGCCTGGAGATTGCCGCGGTGACACATGGTTCACCTATGAACTCGGCAAGCGGCTGAAGAAGCTCTATGCGGGTTCTTCCGCTACGAGGGACCGTGGCTTTCTCGCATTGACCTGGGATTACGAACACGAGCAGGCGGACGAGCGAGCACGTGGAGAGCCCTCCACGCTGAAGATCCTGCGTGAGATGAACGGCTATCGGTCGGACGATCCGTCGCAGCACGTGGCCGGATTCACCGATCTCAAGGACGACGGCTCGACGACCTGTGCGTCATGGATCTACTCGGGCATGTTTCCCGCACCTGACCAGAACCTGACGGCACGGCGGGTCGCCGATCCACCCGGTCAAACGGGCGCGCAGCTGGGGTGGGCCTGGGCCTGGCCTGCCAATCGGCGCATCATGTACAACCGCGCATCGGCCGATCCCTCAGGCAAGCCCTGGAGCGAGCGCAAGCGCTGGGTCTGGTGGGACGAGGCGAAGCAGCGCTGGACCGGCTATGATGTGCCGGATTTTCCCGCAACCAAACCTCCGCTCGACGAGCGGGATCCGAATGGCGTCGGCATGGATGCATTGCCCGGTACGGGGGCATTCATCCTGAAGCCAGACGGTTTAGGTTGGCTTTACGTACCGACGGGGCTCGTCGACGGACCGTTGCCTACGCACTACGAACCGGTGGAATCGCCGGTCGAGAATCCGCTCTATACCCAGCAGGCGAGTCCGGTGGTGAAGATCTGGCGGGACGCCACGAATCCCTTGGCGAGCGTGGCCGACCCCGCCTATCCCCACGTGCTCACGACCTACCGCCTCACCGAGCATTACCTGTCGGGTGCGATGAGCCGTTGGTTGCCGTGGCTCGCGGAACTGCAACCGGAACTCTTCGTGGAGCTCTCTCCTGAACTGGCAGCAGAGCAGGGCATCGCCAACCTCGGTTGGGTCCGCATATCGACGCCACGCGGCGCCGTGCGCGCAAAAGCGCTGATCACCCGCAGGCTGCAACCGTTCACCATCGCAGGCAAGCGCGTGCATCAGGTCGGCATGCCCTGGCATTGGGGGTACGAGGGCTTGTCGCGTGGCGACGTGGTCAACGATCTGACTGCATTGGTCGGCGATCCGAACGTCTCCATGCACGAAGCCAAGGCGTTCGTGTGCAACGTAGAACGTGGATGACGAGGAGAACGGTATGGCCGAACCCATGGGATTCTTCACCGACACCACGGTTTGCATCGGTTGCAAGGCGTGCGAGGTGGCATGCAAGGAATGGAATCAACTGCCAGCCACCGAGGGCGGACAGAACACGCTCAGCGGCCAGAGCTACGACAACACGCGTCGCCTCGACGGGACGCACTGGCGGCATGTGAAATTCGTGGAGCAGATACCCGAGGATCGGCAGGATGGACGCTGGTTGCTGATGAGCGATGTCTGCAAGCATTGTGTGCAGGCCGGATGTCTCGAGGTGTGTCCGACGAATGCCATCATACGCACCGAGTTCGACACGGTCGTGATTCAGTCGGACGTGTGCAACGGATGTAAAGCCTGTATCGCGGCGTGTCCTTTCGGCGTGATCGACATCAATCCCGTATCTAAGACGGCGCAGAAGTGCACGCTGTGCTATGACCGGCTTCGGGCGGGGATGGAACCGGCCTGCGCGAAGGCATGCCCCACCGATTCGATCGTGTTCGGCCCGATACGCGAGTTGCACCAGCGTGCAGGGCAGCGGGTCGAAGCGCTCCACACGAAGGGAGAGAAGCGCGCGTATTTGTACGGGGCCGACGAGAAGATGCTCGGCGGGCTGAATGCGTTCTTTCTGCTCGTCGACCGGCCGGAGGTCTACGGTTTGCCGCCGGACCCGAAACTCCCCACACGCAACCTCGTCCGAGGATCGCTGTTCTCGACGTTCGGCGCCTTGCTCGTCGCCCTCATCGGCATTTTCAGTTTCCGTGAACGTCGGACTGGCGCGGGGAACGGGGAATGAGCGCCATGCCATCGAGCACCTGGTTCACCGCACCGCCGGAGTGGGGCTGGCTGGCCGTGGCCTACTATTTTTTCGGCGGGTTGGCGGCGGGCTGTTATGTCATTGCCGCCATCGCAGGTCTGGTCGGCGGGCGGGAGATGCGGCCGCTGGTGCGAGCAGGGTTTCTGACGGTGTTGCCCTGCCTTTTCATATCCGGCATCGTGCTCATCTTCGACCTGTCCCGGCCGGACCGATTCTGGCACCTCATGCTGCAGTCGAACACGATGGCCCCCATGTTCAAGTACTGGTCGCCGATGTCGACCGGATCGTGGGCCTTGCTGATCTTCGGCATGTTCTCGCTCTTCTCGTTCGTGTCCGCGCTCGCCGAAGGCGGGCATATTCGCTGGCGTTGGGTCGATCGGTTTTTTGCGATGCGTCGACTTTGGCAGGTCATCGCCGTACTGGGCGCTCTCGCCGCGCTCTACATCGGCGGGTACACAGGGGTCCTGCTCGCCGTGACGAATCGTCCGTTCTGGTCCGACACGGCAATGGTGGGGATGCTGATGCTCGTGTCCGCTGTCTCGATCTCGTGTGCCTATCTTCTGTTGCTTTCGCTCTGGCGCGGATGGACTGCGCAAGCGAAACGGGCACTGAGCCGGATGGCGCCCTGGACGACCACGCTGGAGTTGCTGGTGGTCGTCGGACTGCTCGCATCTCTCGGCGCCGCGAACGCCATATGGGTCGGACGCTGGGGCGTATTGCTCGCGATTGCGGTGCTCATCGGCATGTTGTTGCCGCTGTTCATGCACTTGCGTTCGCGTAACAACCCGCGTGGCTTCGCGATCGCGGCGGTGCTCGTGCTTGCCGGCGGGTTGTTGCTACGTACGGTCATTGTCTTCTCGCAACGGGGAATCGAGCCATGGATCGCCTCGTACTGATGGCCGTCGTATTGCTCGGGGTCGGTTGCACGAGCCCCGAGGCCACCCGCTCCCGGGGCGGCGGTAGCGGCGCCGATATCGGCAATCGCGGCGCGGAAGTTCTGACGCATGAGGGCTCGAAGCCCTTCCATGGCACGCCGACGCTGCAGCCGACACGGCCGCCTCCGCTCGAGTCTGCTGCGGACGCACACGCCCGCAGCACCGCGCGATGATCGAGCCGCTCGACGAACTGCGCGCTCGACATCCCGATTGGTCGGGGTGGCTGGATGTCGTGGTGATGACCCTCGAAGAATGCGCGCTCGGTCGTCATCGCTACGTGGCAGCCGGGGTCGGTACGAACGAGGGGCCCTCGGTCGTGGCGCGTCTCGCCCCGAGGATCGACGCGCGCGCGCTCTATGAATGGCTGCAGCGCGTTTCGCGCGGCGCAGGGAGCAGTGGTCTTGGGGGAATGAGGAAGTTCGGCCATCTGGAATTCACCCGGGGTGATGCGCGCGAATTGTTCGAGGCCGAACTCGACGCGGACTTCGAACGGCTGGCCGCGTTCTCCGAGCGAATCGACGTCGAGGTCGAAGCGTTGCGGGCGATGGCGAACCTGTTCGTCATGCCTGTCATGCACGCATGTCGGGAGACGGAATCGGCGCAGGCAGCCGTCCGCTCGTGGTTCGAAGGATACTGCGCCTGTTGCGGCGCGTGGCCGGCTTACTCGGAGATCTGTGGTATCGCGCGCGAGCGTCGGCTGTGCTGCGGGCGCTGCGGCGCGAGTTGGGCCCACGAGGTATTGGCGTGCACGTATTGCGGTACGCATGACCACAAGGTACTCTCGACGCTCGATGTCGAGTCCGATCAGCTTCGTGGCGGCATCGAAGTGTGCGAACGCTGCCGCGGCTATATCAAGCAGTTTCGCAGTTTGACGCCCAGCGGGCCGATGGACGTGCTGGTTCGCGATCTGGGCAGTGTCGAACTCGATGTTGCCGCGACAAGTCGTTCATTCGTACGTCCACGCGGTGTCGGGCGCACCGGTACGGTCCTCCCACTCGACTGAGGCATCACAGATGCAAGATGGGTCCGCTGCTTCGATGGACACGCGGATGCGGCCTGCGGTCGTCTGCGCACGGCTCCTCGACGCGCTGCGCAGCACGGAGGGACGCCGGCTCTCGCGAAAAAGGGATCAGACGCCGGACGCAATCGGGATTTCTGCGAAACGTTCCCTGCTGGAAGCTGTCGTACGTGATGATCCGGAATCCGAAGCATTCGAAGCATGGCTCGTCGACTACGTGGCGAGCCTTGCTCCCGGGTGGTCCAACAGTGCAGGTGGAGCAATGGCGCAAGCTGTATTCGAAGAATGGCAGTTGGCGCAGCGCATGACGGCCTTCTCCCAATGGCTGCACGAGAATGCACCGAGCGATGATGTCGAGGTGCACCGTGTCCCTTCGCGGTAGCATGCGTCGGCGACTGTGGGTCGCGTCGGCGCTCAACGCCAGTCGAGCCGTTGCACACGCGTGGATATCCCTGCTGATCTTGACCTTCCCGGCGTTTGCCGCGGAACGCGCGCCCATCGTCTATGTGGCCGAGGTATCGGGCATGATCGATCTCGGCATTGCACCTTATATCTCGCGGGTGATCAGGGAGGCCGAAGCGGCCGGTGCGGCGGCCGTCGTACTCGACATCAACACGTTCGGCGGGCGTGTCGACGGTGCGGTGCAGGTCCGCGATGCACTGCTTGCGGCGAAGGTTCAGACGATCGCGTTCGTTAACCCGCGGGCCATCTCTGCGGGCGCACTGATCACGCTTGCCGCAGAGAAGATCGTCATGGCCAATGCCGCCACGATCGGGGCGGCCGCACCTGTACAAGGCGGGCAGCCGGGTGGGGAGATGAAAGCTGCGAGCGAGAAGACCGTTTCCTACGTCCGCAAGGAGTTCCGCACCACGGCGGAGAGCCGCGGTCGCGATCCCGTCATTGCGGAAGCGATGGTCGATCTCGATATCGAAATCAAGGGCCTGGTGGAGAAGGGCAAGCTGCTGACCCTGACGACCACCGAGGCGCTCGAGCGCAAGATCGCCGACGCACGTGCAAGCAGTGTGGAAGAGGCTCTCGCCGCCGTTGGCATAGCCAAAGCGGAGCTTCGACCGACCTCCGCGAACTGGGCTGAGCATCTTGTTCGATGGCTGACCCATCCAGTCGTGAGTTCACTGCTGCTCACGGTCGCGATGGTGGGGATCGTCGTCGAACTGCGCACGCCGGGCTTCGGCATCCCCGGCGGCATCGGACTGCTCAGCCTGGGACTGTTCTTCTGGGGGCACTGGATCGTCGCGCTCGCGGGCTGGGAGGAACTGATCCTCGTCGCGGCCGGCATCGTGTTGCTGGCGCTGGAGGTGTTCGTGGTTCCCGGATTCGGCGTGGTCGGTTTCCTCGGCATCGCCGGGTTGGCGGCGGGGCTCGTATTGAGCCTCCTCGGGGCCGGCAGCAGTGCCGAGTTCATGATCGGTGCACTCACGCGTGTGGTCGCCGCAGGTGTTTTCGCCCTGCTGCTGAGCCTGCTGCTGCTGCGCTACCTGCCGCGCCTGCCCGTGGGGAGAAGTCTGGTTCTGGATACGCAGCTTGAGGCGAGCGGCGGCTACGCTTCGCCGCCCGAACTGGAGAATCGCTGGCTCGGGAGAACAGGACGCACGCTCACACCGCTGCGGCCCGCAGGCATCGTCGAGATCGATGGCGAACGCCTGGATGTCGTCTCTACCGGCGACTCAGTCGACGCGGGCAGTACCGTGAAAATCATTCGCGTCGACGGCAATCGCATCGTCGTACGACGCATTGCTTCCAACAACGAGGAGGGGGATGGCTGATGGAACTTGAAACCGGACTGTTCGGCGCACTTGGCTTGCTCGTACCGATTATCGTCATTCTGGCGCTGGTGCTCTATCTGGTGCCGTTGCCGCTGTGGATCGCTGCGTGGGCGTCCGGCGCCTACGTGGGCCTCTTCACGCTGATCGGCATGCGTCTGCGACGGGTGCCCCCAGGCACGGTCATCACGGCCCGAATCAGTGCCGTGAAGGCGGGCATCGACATCTCCCTCAACGATCTCGAAGCGCACTATCTGGCCGGGGGCAATGTCGTGCGGGTCGTGAACGCGATGATCTCCGCCGACAAGGCGAATATCCCGCTGCCGTTCAAGCGTGCTGCGGCCATCGATCTTGCCGGTCGCGATGTCTTCGAGGCAGTGCAGATGTCGGTGTTGCCGAAGGTGATCGAGACGCCCAAGATCGCCGCCGTCGCAAAAGACGGCATTCAGCTCATCGTCGTATCGCGCGTCACCGTGCGCACGAATATCGATCGGCTGGTGGGCGGTGCGGGCGAGGAGACGATCATCGCGCGTGTCGGCGAGGGCATGGTGAGCACGATCGGCTCGGCCGCCAATCACAAGAGCGTACTCGAGAACCCGGACCATATCTCCAAGCATATCCTCGGCCGAGGGCTCGATGCGGGAACGGCCTACGAGATCCTTTCCATCGACATCGCCGATGTCGATGTGGGCGAGAACATCGGTGCCAAACTGCAGATCGATCAGGCGAACGCGGACAAGCAGATCGCGCAGGCGAAGGCCGAAGAGCGCCGCGCGATGGCGGTAGCCGCCGAGCAGGAAATGCGGGCTCGCGTGGTCGAGGCAGAAGCCGAAGTGCCGAGGGCGATGGCCGAGGCGTTCCGCAAGGGCAATCTGGGCATCATGGATTATTACCGGATGCAGAACGTGCAGGCCGATACCGAAATGCGCAACAAGATCGCCGGGGTCGACGACGCGCCGCCGCCGCATCCGAGCCCGCGTTGAGGCCGAGGCGCGCATGATCGACTCGCTGCTTGACTGGCTGATCTACGGGCTGGTGTTCGTAGGTTACCTCGTCTTCAATTACATCACTTCGCGCCGGGCGCAAAGGGAAAGGCAGGAGCGCTCGCTGCCATCGCAGGCGCCTGCGGACGCCGAGGCGATCGAGGAGGATCCCTACGCGTGGGGTCGAAGTCCGGTGACCGAGCCGACGATCGTGCCTTGGGTTCCGCCGCCTGCGCCCAGGGATTCGTCGCCGGCGGTGCCTGTCGCGGTGCAAATAGCGGACGACCGGGCCCTCCGCATCCGCCGGCAGCTTCGAGGCACGCAGGGTCTGCGCGACGCCATCGTGCTCATGACGGTGCTCGGACCGTGCGTGGCAGAGCGCGACCGGCAGTCCCAGCAGACTTCGACGCCGCCCTCGCTGCGATAGCATTACGCTGCCTGCGCAGTTCGCGCCTGGCCGGTTCGGCTTGCGCGCGGCTGCGCGACCCCCTACATTCCCGGAAGAATCGTCCTGCCCACACCTACCGCTCGAAGGAGATGACCATGATCGAACTGCACTCGCAGCCCACCCCGAACGGCCAGAAGGTCATGATCATGCTCGAGGAGTGCGGCCTCGAATGGAAGCACTTCGACGTCAACATTCGCCTGGGCGAGCAGTTCACGCCCGAATTCCTTGCGATCAGTCCGAACAACAAGATCCCGGCGATCGTCGATACCGAGGGCCCGGGCGGGGGGCGGTATGGCGTGTTCGAATCCGGTGCGATTCTCTTCTATCTTGCGGAGAAAACCGGAAAATTCGTCCCGAAGGATCCACGCAAGCGCCACGACGCGATGCAGTGGCTGTTCTTCCAGATGGCGAGCGTCGGTCCGATGTTCGGCCAGGCCAATCACTTCAACAACTACGCCAAGGACAGCATCCAGTATGCGAAGGATCGCTACAACAACGAATCGATCCGGATCTATCGCGTCATGGACAACCAGCTGGCAAAGAATGCCTGGATGGCCGGCGACGAGTACACGATCGCCGACATGTCGATCTATCCGTGGACCAAGGGCCACAAGGATCGCGGCGTCGACGAGGCCGGCTATCCGAACTTCATGCGCTGGTTCCGTGCGATGGAAGCGCGTCCTGCCGTGCAGCGCAACAACAAGCTGGCCGACGAGATCCGGGCCCGCATGAACAGGGCGGCCGAAGGCAAGACAGCCATCGAAATGTTCAATACGGCGGACAACGCGCAGCGGCTTGCGCGCGCGACCGGGCACTGATCGTCCGTTCAGTTTCGACGTGATGAGTGGGAAGGGGCCGCGTCCCCTTTCAACTCGACTCGCCTTTCGACATGCAAATGGGTTTCGGCGTCTTTGCAGAGTTCGCTGTGCTACTGCTGATCTCCGCGGCGGCCGGTGCATTGGCGATCTGGCTGCGCCAGCCCATCCTCATCGCCTATATCGTCGTCGGCATCGTCACCGGCCCGGCCGTGCTCGGCATCGTGCAGGCCCATGACGAGATCGACCTTCTGGCCGAGATCGGGATTGCGGTATTGCTGTTCGTCGTGGGATTGAAGCTCGACGTCCAGCACTTGCGCCATATCGGTCCGGTGGCGCTCGCGACCGGGCTTGGGCAGCTCGCCTTCACGATCTCGATCGGCTTCGTGCTGATCCTCATGTTGGGAAAGAGCCTGGTCGAGGCGCTCTACGTGGCGGTCGCACTGACGTTTTCGAGCACCATCATCATCGTCAAGTTGTTGACGGACAAGCGGGAGATCGATTCGCTGCATGGTCGCATCGCCGTCGGCTTTCTGATCGTTCAGGACTTTGCCGTCGTCGTTGCCATGATGGCAATGAGTGCCTTGCGCGGTGCCGGCGATGGCAGCGGGTGGGACGTGGCTCTCTCATTGGCAGGTCGTGTCGCTGCAGCGGTGGTCGTGACGTACGTCGTGATGCGTTACGTGTTGCCGAGAATCGTTGCGCTCATGGCGCGCTCTCAGGAGCTGCTGCTCATCTTCGCCGTGGCGTGGGGAACCGGCCTCGCCGCCATGGGTGAATGGGCAGGTTTTTCGAAGGAGGCCGGCGCATTTCTCGCCGGATTCAGCCTGGCCTCCGGGCCGTACCGGGACGCAGTCAACGCGCGCCTGACGGGCATACGCGACTTCCTGCTGCTCTTTTTCTTCATCGATCTCGGGGCCAAGCTGGATTTCTCAACGCTGGGCGGCGAACTCGGTCCGGCAGTCCTGCTCTCGGCGTTCGTGTTGATCGGCAATCCGCTCATCGTGATGGCCATCATGGGGTATATGGGGTACCGCAAGCGCACCGGTTTCCTGGCGGGACTCACCGTCGCGCAGATCAGCGAATTCTCGATCGTGTTCGTCGCCATGGGCATTTCGTTGAATCATATCGGCGTGGAGGCGCTGGGCCTGACCACCCTCGTGGGGCTCGTCACCATTGGCATGTCGACCTACATGATCCTGTATTCGCATCCGCTATACGAGCGGTTGGCGCCGTGGCTTGGCGTTTTCGAGCGCCGCCACCCCCATCGAGAACACCAGGCGACAAAGGGCGATGACTCGAGTGCACCGCAGGTCATCGTGTTCGGCTTGGGCCGTTACGGCAGCCGGCTGATGCACGGGCTGCGCGCGGCGGGCATCGAAGTGCTGGGGGTGGACTTCGATCCGGAGATCTGCAGGCATCTGCGCCGACGCGGCTTCACGGTGCGATTCGGCGACAGCACCGAGAGCGAGTTCGTCGCGGGTCTTCCCCTGCGCGATGCCAGATGGGTGGTGGCAACGATGCCCGACCTCGCGGCAAACCGCGGGTTGATCCATGCTTTGCGGGAGCACGGATATCGCGGCGAGATTGCCGCGGTTGCGCGCGACGAAGCCGCAGGAGAGGCGATGCGCGGGCTCGGCATCGGCAACGTGATCGATACGATGTCGAACGCGATCGATCACACGGTCGATCTGCTGAGCGGCATGATCGGTCGCGACCGTACGACGGAGCTCCGACCATGACCCAGTTTCGTCACATTCTGATTGCCGTGGATTTGTCCGAGCGTTCGGAGGCGGCGCTGGAGCGGGGACTGCGCCTGGCGCAGCAGCACGGCGCACGCTGTACGGTCATGCACGCCCTCGGTATCGATGCTTTCGGGGGCGGGCCGCAGTGGGGCGGTGGGGAATGGCTCAACGTCAACCAGAAGATCTCGGCGCAGGCGCGGGCGGTGGTCGAAGCCGCTGTTCGCAGAAAAGCGCACGGCATCAAAGGCGACATCGATATATCCATCGAGGAAGGCACGCCTGGCATTGCCATTCCTGAGCAGATCGACGCGCTGGGGACAGATCTGCTCGTGCTCGGTGCGCACGGCAAGGGATTCGTGCGGCGCATGCTTTTTGGCGCCACGGCATCCATCGTGTTGCGCAAAGCGCTCGTCCCGGTGCTGGTCGTCAAGAAGGCGCGCCGCCGCGACTACCGGGAGCTTGCCGTGGCGATCGACTTCTCTTCAGGGTCTGCCATGGCATTGGAGCACGCTCGAGTCATCGCGCCCGCGGCCAACATCACGCTGTTGCACGTGGTGGATCTACCCTACGAGAATCAGCTGGTCTACGCGGGCGTGAGTCAGGACGAGATTCGGGCCTATCGCAGCAATGCCGAATACAAGGCGCTCGCGAAGCTGCATGAAGCATCCTCCCGGATCGGGCTCGATCCCGACCGTTTCACTGCCCGCGTCCTGCATGGGGAGGCCTCGCGTGAAATTCTGGCGCACGAAGCAGCGTCCGGATGCGACCTGCTGGTACTCGGCAAACATGGCACGCACGTGACCGAGGAACTGCTCCTCGGAAGCGTGACCAGCCACGTGCTGGCGCAATCGCAGGCGGATGTGCTGGTGATCCGCGATACGCGCAGCCCGCAAACGCATCTCTGACGTCGGCGAACGATCCACCATGGACTGCTGCGGGGCTCCGGGCCCAAGGGTGCCGCATGTTCCTGATGCGCATGGGCAGTCGCTTCTCTTCGCCCGCACTGATCGGCAATGTGCGGCGGGTCAACTCCAGGGGAAATTCCTGGACGGTACGCGTTTCGAGCACCGCCGCGACGAAAAAGTAGTACCGCGGTCGATGAGATCATGCAGGACGATTTCGGCCACGGGATTGCGGGCAATGCGATACTCGTGGGTGGCACGGGGCGCAATCCGAGATCGGCACTCTGTCGAAATTTATGAATCTATCATGAGAACGAGTTTTCTCGATCCGGAATCCTGATGGAATTTCTCACATCATCGACTGCGGCGTATTGTGCTCTGGTACTGGTCGCGGGCTATGCGTTGCGCGGTAGTACCGGATTCGGAGGGTTCGCAGCGATGCCGCTGCTCGCGCTCGTGGTGCCGATGAAGCTCCTGGTTCCGGTGTGGACGCTGCTTACCATCGCTTCGTCGGCAACCATCGTCCTGAAGGATCGCGCACAGGTGCAGGTTCATCACCTTTTGCGCGTCATTCCGACATCCTTTATCGGCGTCCTCCTCGGGCTTTACATCTTTTCCCAACTGGACACGGTCATGCTCGCCCGCGGATTCGGTGCCTTCGTACTCGGGTATGGACTGTGGTCGCTTCGTGGCTCACGCAACGCCGGCGAGTCGCCCTCGGGACGAACGCGTTGGGCCGCCGATGCTGCGAGTGTGATGGCAGGTGCGTTGGGTACGGTCTTCGGTACGATGGCCACGATCTTTTTTGCCGTGTACCTGGATCTTCAGCGGTTGTCGCGGCGCCATTTCCGCGGCACGCTCTCGGCCATGATGCTCGCGATGGGGTTGGCCCGCGGTGCAGGCTACGTCGGTGTCGACGTGCTCGGCATGGAGGCGGTCATTCTCTTCGGCGCGGCGTTACCGCTCAGTCTGTTGGGGCTGTATCTGGGCGATCGCATCCACATGACGATCAGCGATCTCGCGTTTCGACGTATCGTCTGCGGGATCCTGATCGTCAGCGGGGCGCTGCTTCTGCTCAAGAGCTGAGCGTTGGCGATGCCGTCGGCCGTCGCCCTATGGCGATCGACCGAAAGGCTGCATCAGCCGATCTTGAGATTCTTGCGCTCGATGAACTCGGGAAAGGCATCCTTGGCCTTCGCGCCGCGCATGACGTGCGTCGTGTAGTGCTTCTCCAGATCGAACTGATCCAGTTGGCTCATCGTCTTTTGCTGCAGCATCAGCGCCTTGACGCCGATCACGGCGCCGAGATGGTTGTTCGCGATCAGTTTTGCGATTTCCATCGTCTTCTCGCGCAGCTTCTCCTTGGGCACCAGGTGATTGAGCAGCCCGATGCGATAGGCTTCTTCGGCACCGACGATGCGCGCGGTGAAGAGCAGCTCCTTCGCGATCGGCCAGCCGACCTGATTCGGGAGGGTCCATGTGCTGTTGATGCGACCATACGCAGCGGCGAGGAACCGGAATTTCGTGTTCTCGCAGCCGATGCGGATATCCAGCGATGACGCCAGCACGGCGCCACCGCCGTAGGCGAGACCGTTCATCATGCCGATGACGGGCTTGGCGCATGCCGCGATTTCGTACTGACGCTTGTGATCGCGCAGTGAGTCCTGTTCCTGATCGGACAGCTTGGCATCGTCGGAGAGCTGCTCCTTGATGTCGCCGCCGGCGGTAAATGCCTTCTCGCCCGCACCCGTGATGACGATGCAGCCGATGCCTTCGTCCGCTTCGGCCTTCTTCACCGCATCGTGCAGCTCGACGTTGAGCTTGCGGTTCATGGCGTTCATCTGCTGCGGACGATTCAGCGTAATGACGGCGACGCGATCTTCGACGTCGACCAGAATGTGTTCGTAGGACATGGGTAACCCTCCAAGGACGAGGCGTGAATCTAACATGATGGGCGCGAGGCGTGGCTGCCCCGCGTCGTGTGACGCCGAATGCGGCGCCGATACCCTACGCCGTAGCGCCGGGGTTACGCCGGCAATTCAGCGAGAAACTCTTCGATCAGGGGATTGATCCGCTCGGGGGCTTCCGTCGGCGGGAAATGGCCCACGCCCTTCATCGGAATGTAGCGAGAGCCGGGCACAGCCTCGTGGATTTCCTTTTCGTACTCCGGCGGATTGCCGTGGTCGTCCAGGCCGCGCAGCAACAGGAGCTTCGGCTTGAGCGTGGACAGCCGGTCGCGGACGTCGAAGGCGTCGATCGTCTTTAGATCGTGGTACTGCGACAGGGGACCCACCTGCTTGTGGCGCTCCATGAGCTTGTCGCGCAGGCCCGGTTCGACGAACTGCATGGCGCGCAGCTGGAAGGCGATCCACTCTTCGTAGGCCTTGGGGTCTTCAAGAGCCCGCAATCGCATTTCATAGGTGCCGGGCGGGCGCGTCTTCGGCCGTGCAGCGACCGTCATGATGATGAGACCCTTGACCTCGTCGGGATAGTCGAGTCCATATTGCAGTGCGATAGAGGCACCCAGCGTATAGCCGCACAGGACGAGATCCTTCTTCATGCCTTGCGCCCAGAGCCAGCCGCGGACCCACTCGGTGTAGCGCACGACATCCAGGCAGCGCGTCCCTTCCAGATGGCCGGGCAGGGTGGGTGCCACGCTGCCCGGAAAGTGCTTCAGCTGGTGATCGAAGGCATCGGCACAGGCCCCTGCGCCCGGACCGTGGATGAAGACGAGTTGCGGCATGTCGGGACTCCTCCGTGTGAACGATTCAAGCCGGTAGTGGCGAACGCTGCAGTTTAGCGCGAGCTTGGCAGCCTGTCGGACCGGATTTCGCGTCGCAATCGTGAAATCCAGGCCGACAGGCTGTCAGCGCGACGGGCGCGAATTGCCGACAGACACAGCAGCACCGGCGTCGGTTTTCAGCAGTAAACTAACGCCTCAGCCGGAGCGAGGATTCCGATGCCGCGCAGCTACATCGTCGATGCCGCACAGGTGCCCTGGAAACGCAGCGTTTCCGAGGGCGTGTCCTTCGAGTGCCAGGTGCTGTTGTCCGGTGACGACGGCGGGCCCGAGGCATTGCGGTTCCGGTTCGACGCTTGTCCATCGGTGTATGCGCACATGCATCTGACCTCGCAGTTCCAGTTGCTCCTGTCCGGCACGATGGATTTTCCGCGGGGCGTAAAGCATCTCGAAGCGCTGGCCGTCCACTACACCGATCACAACGTGCCTTACGGTCCGTTCGCCGTCGGGGACCGGCACGAGATGCTGGTGCTGCATCCGAAAGCGGGAGGCATCATCGCCATGACCAATCTGGACGCGCGGCGTAAGATCAACTTGCGGGGTCGCCTGTTTGCCGCACTGGCCGCTGATGCCCAGTGGCAGCCGATTCCCGGTGCCGAACATACCGTGTACCGGCGGTTGATGCCGGTGGGCTACGGGCCGGACGCCATCATCGTCAAGGCGCCGCCCGACGGGGCGCTAGCGATGCCTGCAGCACCGCACGGCCGCTATGAAGTAGTATTGGAGGGCAGTGCGTACTTCGGCGAGCAGTGCCTCGAATCGCCGGGGTTCCGCTACGTTCAGAGCGACGACCCCGCCGCAGCCGTCGTGACCGGCGAGTCCGGCGCGACGATTGCCTTTCTGACCTTCGATCAGGATGCGCAGGAAGGTGGATTGACCGGCGAGGGACTCGCCGTCGAGGCCGCGCAGATGATGGCACGGGCCATCTGAGCCGGGCCGGCGTATGTGAGCGGGATAGCGGCAAGTGCCGCATGCAGCAACCGATTCCACAGGAGGTGCGACATGACCGAAGCTGCCGTCGAAACCGAATCAGCCAAACCTTTCCGCGTCGTCGTCTTTGCGGATTTCGTTTGCCCTTACAGTTTTCTCGCCGTCGATCAGATCGATCGACTTGCACGGGAGTACGACGTTCAGCCCCTGTGGCGGCCGTATCTGCTGCATCCGGAAACGCCGCCCGAGGGCATTCCTCGCGAGGACACCGCCGAAACCCGCGCCAAGCGCGAGCGGCTCGAAGCCTGGATCAAGGAGATGGCGCCCGAGCAGTATCCGCGCATTCGCTTTCCGGAGAAGCGGCACTACAGTTTTCGTGCGTTCGAAGCGCTGGAGTTTGCGTACGACCGGGGTCAGGACGCCGCGTTCAAGACCGCCGTCTATGACCTGATGTGGACCGAGGGCGGCGACATCGGACGCATCGACACCCTCGTGGCGGCCGGCGAGCGTGCAGGTCTCGATCCCGAGGAAATGAAGCGCGCGCTCGAAGACGGCCAGTACGTCGATCGTACGCTGCAAGCCGTCGTGCAGGCCCGCGATATCGGCATCACGAATACGCCGACGATCTTCCTGGGTCGCACGCGCATCAATGGTTGGCATTACTACGAAGTACTGCAGTCCGTGATGGAGCAGCAGGGGATGCAGCCCAGGATGGCGCTCGCGAGCTAGTCTCGCGGCGTCGCAGGCGCATCGTATCTCGGCAGATCGCGGTCTCGTGCGAACACGATCCGCGAGTCTGGCATTCAAGCACAAAAGGGGGAGAAGCAATGGCCGCAACGAATAAAAAGGAACCGTCGTCGACTTCGCAGGCCGGCGATCCGAACATCACCTGGGAAGACACCGCCAAATGCGTCGGTCAGGATTTTTCCGGCGGCATCGTCATGGTCGCGGACGAGCGTGTCGACAAGGTCATGCTGTCGCGCTATTGCGAGCCGGCTGAAATCGGGAATCTGACGTATTGGGACGAAGAAGTCGCTCGCATGGCGGGCTATCGCAGTCAGGTGGTGCCATGGGCCGCGGTCAAGGAAGTGCCGACCTATTGCGGCAACTGGCGTCCCGGCCAGCCGACGCGATTTCCGCTCGATGCGGACGTCGACCACCAATCCCAGCTGGCAGCGCGTTCGCCTTCGAGCGGCGAACCGCCGATGCCGCCGACCGACGCGGGGTTCTTCACCGATATGACCATCGAGTTCTTCGAGCCCGTGTGCCTGGGCGACCGACTGACGACCATGGGTCGGGTGCTCCATCATGTGACACCCAAGGAAACGCGCGTAGGTGTCGGTGCCTTTCTCGGCTACACCACGAGCTACTTCAATCAGAAGGGAGAATTGGTCGCGAAGGCCACGCAGGGCAACTACCGTTTCAACCGCAAGGACGAGAAGGACATCGTCCGGTAGTTGCTTGGTCCGCGGTTCGACCGATACTCGATACCTATTGAAGGGTGACACCCATGTCTACGTTCTATCCTCCCGTTGATACGACGGTGCGCTACCAGATTCCTCCCCAGATCTATTTCGAACAGGTGAAGGAGGGCGACGACATCCCTGCCGTCGACTTCAACCTGACCTATCAACGCATGATCATGTTCGTCGGGGCGACGCGCAATTATCCCGGCCTGCATCACAACGAGCGTGTGGCCCAGAAGCGAGGCGCCGCGCCCGGCATCTTTCTGCAGAACAACTCGTGCCTGATGTTGTGGGAGCGCGTTGTGTCGGACTGGATGGGAATTTACGGCCGGGTTCGAGCGGCGACGTTTCGCATCACCGACTTCCACCTTGCCGGCGAGATCATCCACGTCGGCGGCAAGATCACGAAGAAGTGGCAGGACAAAGGCCTCAACCTCGTGGAACTCACGATGGAATCGAAAACCCCGCGTCGGGTCGGCATGGCGGGCACGGTCACCGTGGCGCTGCCCACGTTGAAGTATCCGACGACGACGCCGATGTGGGATCGCGAGGGTAACGCCACGGTCGTGTGTCAATAGCGCCTGCGCTGCCGCGATCAGTCTCGCTCGGTCGCCGCAGGCAGTCGAGCGCCCCCCCACCCGCGCCTTTTAGTCCGTCCGGCGCGGGGTCATGCCGGCACCGTCAGCGCCACGATCGACCCGACATCGTCGACGGTTTCGAGATGCCGCAGGCGTTCGATCAACGCATCGATCCGTGCGTTCGATAGTCCTGCGTAATCGCGTCCCATCGCCCGCAGCTTGGCGTCCTGATCGGCATCGCTCATCGGACGGCGATGATGACCTAGATGATAGTCGGCGCGGCCATGAAGCACTCGCCCATCGCTTGTTTCGACTTCCAGCAGGCACAGCGGCGAATCGGGCCAGGCCTGCGCGGGTTCGTCGCCGATCGCAATCGAGATCTTTTGCATCAACGCGCGCACATCGTTGCGTTGGTAATAGACCTCGTCGTAGTGACGAATGGCCAGCGTGCCTTCCATGAGCGCAACGGCGATCGTGAACGGCAGGGAGTGATCTGCCGTCTCGCGCGTCTCGGGGATCCAGTGAACGGGCTCGGCATAGTTCATGCCGTTCTTGTACGTCTGCATGCGAACCTGCTTGATTGCATCGATGCGGTTGTCCAGTTGAGCGCGGATCTGCTGCGCCGCTTCGACCGCCGTATGGCAGTGATAGCCCGCCGGGTAGGGCTTCATGCGCGACTTCTCGATGCGAAACTCGGCACCGCCTTTCGCGAGCGGGGGCATCTCGAAGCTTCCGCCGGTGGCCTTGAAGTAGCCCTGCACGCCTTCGAAGAGGAGATCCGGGCCGGTCATGCCCTTGGCAGCCAATAGTGCCGAGAACACCGCGTTGCGACCGGCATTGGCGACCGCGCAGCCCTTCCAGTGCGACAGGGCGCCGCGCCGGACCTGGCCCACAGTGAGATGCGAGCTGGCTGCGAGACTCAATGCGTGCGCCATGCGCTCGCGATCGAGCCCCATGGCCTTGCTCACCGCAAGCGATGCCGCGATGACGCCGAATGTCGCTTGGTCCCACGTCGATGCATTGCGCATGGCACCGGAATCGGTAATGCCGCAGAAGACCTCGTATGCGAGCGCAATGGCGAGTATCAGGTCGCGACCACCGCCCCGAGCGCCTTCGACCGCGGCCAATACGGGACCGAACATGTCCGAAGGATGGCAGAGCCCGGAGCCGCTGACGTAGGCGTCGGAGAAATCCTGATAGCGCACGAGCACCCCGTTCACGAAGGCGGCGAGGTCCGGCGTGGTCTTTTCGCCGGTCACCATGAGGGTGGCCGGGTGTCGTGCGCTGACCTCGCAGGCCAGGGTACGGGCAATCGATGCCGGCTCGGCTCGCGCAGCGCCCAGTGCACACCCGATCGAATCGAGGATAATGCGTTTGGTCTTGTCGATCGCCTGCGGTGAAAGATCGGCGTAGGTGAGGTTCGATGCGTAGTCGGTAAGCTGTCGGGTCAGTGCGTCCATGGCGAATCGGCTCCTTCACTCGATGCGGATGTTGGCTTCTCGCACGACGCGCTTCCACTTGGCGGCCTCGTCGGCGACGAATCGGGTGAATTCGGACGGTGGCATGCCGCCCATCTGCGCGCCCTCGGCGGCGAAGCGCTTTTGCAATTCGGGCGACTTCAGGGCTTTGACGATCGCGGCGTGCAGCCGATCGACGATGTATTGCGGTGTGGCCTTCGGTACCTCGACGCCCTGCCACGAGGTCGCTTCGTAGTCCGGAAAACCGTGCTCGGCAACGGTCGGCAACTCGGGCCAGGTGGGCAGTCGTTTGCGGCTCGTCACGGCGAGGGCTCGGAGCCGGCCCGCGCGGGCGTAGGGGGCGGCGGTCACGGGGCCCGCGATGCTCATTTGAATCTGGCCGGCCATGACGTCGATCATCGCGGGTCCGGAGCCTTTGTACGGCACGTGGATCATGTCCAGCTTCGCCGCGAGGCGCATCAATTCCGCGGCGAGATGAGCGCCGCCGCCCGTCCCGGCCGTGCCGTAGGTGATCTGGCCGGGGCGGCCCCGGACCAGTGTCAGAAACTCGCTGAACGTGTTGGCAGCCGATGGATGCGCGATGATGACGTAGGGATTCGTCGAGGTCATCGTGATCATGGCGAAGTCGCGCAGGGGATCATAGGGCAGCTTGTTCGACAGGGCCGGCAGGGTCGTCAGTACCGTGATCGTGCCGAAGAACAGCGTGTGTCCGTCCGGCGGCGCCTGCTTCGCCATCGCCGCCGCGATGACGCCGGTTGCTCCTCCGCGATTGTCGATGACGACTTGCTGGCCGAGGTCCTCGCTGAGCTTGGTCGCGAGCAGCCGGGCCATCGCATCGGTTGGGCCGCCGGGCTGGTAGGGAACGATGCCTCGGATCGGACGCTGCGGGTACGGCGGCTGTGCGCCTGTGTCGGCTGCACTGCATGCGGTAGCAACCAGAATCCAAGCGGCCGCGGCCAGCGCGAACTGAGTCAGGCACGCTCGATACGTCGTTGGTTTTTGCTGCACGGTAAACGTTCTCCCCCAAGTGGATGCGCCGGCTTGCCGCGCGACGACCATGCGCGCAGACAAGCTTCGACCTGGCGTGCGGATGTCGAAGGTACACCCCGAGCGTATCGGTGTCGGGGTATGGGGTCAAACGCGCTGCTCTCGAGGCGTCCCACCGGTCGGGTTCGATGAGTGAATGGCTGCGAACTTCCGGCAGCGGCGATACGCGAGTTAATGTTCGGATTCCGCGACCAGCCTGGTGCCGCTATCGTGGATAATGGGTGCTCTCGATTCAAGTCTGCGGAGATCACGATGGACATCGTCCAGTACCGGCGCGAGGAGCGCATCGCCTACATCACCCTCAATCGCCCCGAGAAGCTCAATGCCTTCTCGGACGACATGAGCCTCGCTCTCTTCAACGCGCTCTATCAGTTCTACGACGACGAAGAGGCCTGGGTCGCCATCGTGTCGGGCAATGGCCGCGCCTTCTGCAGCGGTGCCGACGTGAAGCAGCGCCAACTGCGTCCGGCGGAAGAGATGAAGAAGCTGGGCGGGCCGGCGGGTCGTGAAGGCAACATTCGAGCGCCGTTCTTCCGCCCGCCTACGGGCAAGCCCATCATTGCAGCGGTGCACGGCTATGTGTTCGGTGCCGGATTGCGGATCCAGCTCTATTGCGACATGACGGTGGCCGCCAAGGGCACGAAGTTCCAGGTGACCGAGGTGCCGCGCGGCATCGATGGCATTCCCTTCTGGATGATGCTGAGCGATCGGGGCGCAGGTGCGTTCGCGGACGATGTTTGCATCACGGGGCGCATCTGGGAGGCCGAAGAAGCTCACCGCAACAATCTCATCAATCGACTGGCCGAGCCGGGCGAGCACATCCAGGAAGCGCAGAAGCTCGCGCAGACGATCCTCGGCAATCCGCCTCTGGCCGTGCGTGCCGTCGTCGAGGCGCGTCGCAATGCGCTGGAGGAGATCGATCGGCGCGCGTACTCGATGCGGCCGAAGCATCTGCACACCTCGGAAGACTTCCGCGAAAGCGCACGGGCATTCGTGGAGAAGCGCAAGCCGGTCTACCACGGCCGCTGACCCGTAACCGACAGCCGCTGAGCCGTCTTCGGCTCAGCGGCTGCTCCAATTGTAGAAGCGCTGGATGACGGCGATGACGAGTGCGGTCATCCAGCCGAAGATGATGAGCCCGTTGGCCGCTTCGAACGAGGCGAGCAGACGCCACTCCCGACCGAGTACCACGTCGCCGTAGCCGAGCGTGGTGAATGTCGTCGTCGAGAAATAGAGCGCCTCTTCGAACGATGCGATCGCCCCGATCGTCAAATAGATTGCGGCCCAGATCCATACATCGATGATCACTGCGAAGAACATGAACAGCACGAACAGCACGATGATCAGCGTCGCGTGCCGATGCGTGAACTTGCGCTCATGGGTACGTAGATTCTCGATGCCGCGCAGGCCCGCCAGCATGAACACCGCCTGAATGATGACCGTCAGCCCGACCAGGCCGGCACCGAGCACGATCTGGTGGAGCAGGGAAGCGTCGATTCGCATCGAGCGGTCAGAGATCTCGAGGGGAATCAGCAGACGAGAAGAATCTTCCCGACGTGTCCGGCGCTTTCCATCATGGCGTGCGCCTGAGCGGCTTCCGCGAGCGGGAACGACTTGTTCGTCACCGGACGTATCTTGCCGGCTTCGATGAGCGGCCACACTTGCGCGCGCAGCTCGCTGGCGATTCGGTGCTTGAAAGCGGTGGGGCGCGTGCGCAGCGTCGAGCCAGTGTAGATCAGCCGCTTCAGCATCACGGGCATCAGGTTGATTTCGACTTTCGAGCCCAGTGCGAATGCGAGCTGGATGATGCGTGCATCGTGGCTTGCCGCCTTGATGTTCTTCTCGATGTTCGGGCCGCCGACGATGTCCAGGATGACATTGGCGCCGCCCGCCTGACGCACGACTTCCACGAAATCTTCCTGCTTGTAGTCGATCGCGCGATCGGCCCCGAGATCACGGCAGATCTGCACGCGGGATTCCGGGCTATCGGTCGCAATTACCTTGGCGCCGAACGCCTTGCCCAACTGGATGCACGTGGTCCCGATGCCGCCTGCGCCACCATGCACGAGGAAGGTCTCTCCGGCCTTCAGCTGCGCACCGATGAACACGTTGCTCCAGACGGTGAAGAAGGTTTCCGGCAGGCCGGCGGCATCGACGATCGAGACGCCTTTGGGGATCGGCAGGCACTGCGCCGCGTCGGCGACGCAATACTCGGCATAGCCGCCGCCGTTGGTGAGTCCGGTCAGTGTGTCGCCGATCTTCCAGGCGGTGACGCCTTCACCGAGGGCGACCACTTCACCGGAGATCTCCAGCCCGGGCAGATCGGAAGCGCCCGGCGGCGCAGGATAAAGGCCCTTGCGCTGCATGATGTCAGGACCATTGACGCCGGCGGCGACGACCTTGACCAGCACCTCGCCTTGGGCCGGGGTCGGGACCGGGCGCTCGCAGGGCTTGAGCACCTCCGGCGCTCCGGGGGTGCTGATCTCGACGGCTTTCATGGTCTGGGGCAGTGTCATGTCGTATCTCTTGCTCGTGGCCTGGGAGGGTTTGTCGATTGCGATGCGCTTCAAGGCAGGTCGTAGCGCACTTCGATCGCGGCGCTGGCGATCACCGCCTCGTCGTGACCGTCTTCTTCGGGGATGTCCAGCCCGCCCTTGACGACCTTGACCGCGACCTGACCGCGGGGAAGGCTCTTGCGTACGGCTTCGGCGTCGACCTTCTCGGGCTTCTGCACGCCGATCGTGACGTCGACCTTCATCCTGCTCGAATCGAGACCGAGCGATTTGATGAAGGCGAGGGAAGAGTGATGCAGGGCATCCTGAACTGCACGCAGCGCGGCCTTGGTGTAGTCGCTGCCGTGCAGATCGTTGCCGGTGCCCATCTCGAGAATGATGCGTTTCAGTGCCATGGTTGCCTCCCCCTTAGACGTCGAGACGGACGATGGCCGCGGCGCTTGCCATCACGGTCGACCCGGTACCGGAGTCGTTCATGATTTCGAGACCGCCTTCGACGACCTTTACCGTGCCGGTACCGTGCGGCAGGACGGCGAGCACGGCGGCCCTGTCGACCTGATCCGGCTTCGGCACACCGATCAGCACTTCGACCTTCATCGCATCGGTGTCCTGGCCGATCGCGTTGGCGATCTGCAGCGAGTTGTGCCAAAGCGCATCGCGCAGTGCGCGCACGGCGGCCTTGGTGTAATCGGTGCCGCGGATGTCGGTGCCCATGCCGATCTCGAGCACCATGCGTTTCATCGCCATGCCTCGTCCTCCCGGTGAATGTGTGTTTAGTGTCGTGCGTCGGAAATTCGCTGACCAACGCGCTGAGATCCGCCCCTGTACTGGGTCGGCCTCGACTCATGACCCAAGCCGAATGATGCCACAGCCCACGCGCCGAGTCCGCCGCAAGAACGGCTGCTCGCCGCTGCGTGCGTAGGTCAGGCGTGCGAGGGCGCCAGGTTGAAGCGCCGCTTTGCCCCCGGTCGGGCCTGGTAGATGAGGTACAGCACGATGAGCACGTTGAGCAGATTCCACAACGTACCGTTGATGAACGCCGCACGGTACGAACCGGTAAAGTCGAAAATGGCACCCGACATCCACCCGCCGAGCGCCATGCCGTAAAGGGTGCACATCAGGACCGTACCGACCCGCGTGCCCGCTTCCCGTGGCGGAAAATTCTCGCGCACGATGAGGGCGTAACTCGGCACGATGCCGCCCTGGAACAGCCCGAAGAGGGCAGAGATCACATAAAGCGAGGTCATGCCGTCGCTGAAGAGAAACAGGACTAGTGCGACCCCCTGGAGCACGGAGCCGAGGAGCAGTGTACGCAGACCGCCGATGCGATCGGCGATCCAGCCCGAGACGAGACGGCTGACGATGCCCATGGCCAGCATGAGCGACAGCATCTCTGCGCCGCGCGCCGCACCGAATCCGAGATCCCCGCAGTAGGCGACGATGTGCACCTGAGGCATCGACATCGCGACACAGCAACTCACGCCGGCGATGCACAGCAGCAGTTGCAGCGTGGCGGGCGATATCCCCTGGGGACGCAGCACGTGAGCAGCACGCGGTTCGTCGCTCGTCGCGGTGCCGGGACCTGGCACAATATCCGGCGGGCGACGTCGCAGCATCCAGGTCAGCGGAATCATGGTGACCAGGCAGAAGAGCCCCATGCCGATGTACGTACTGCGCCAGCCATGGGCTTCGATGAATCGCTGCAGCACCGGCGACCAGACAGCCCCTGCGAGGTAGTTGCCGGTCATGACCACGGCGACGGCGATGCCGCGGCGTCGGGCGAACCAACGGGACGTATCGGCGACTAGCGGTGCAAAACTCGCCGAGGTGCCGAGCAGCCCGATGAGGATGCCCTGTGCGAGACAGAACTGCCACAGATTCGCTGAAGAGCCTGCGGCAAAGTAGCCCAGCGCGAGGAAGGCAGCCCCCATGCGGGATGAAAGTGCGACGCCGCGACGGTCCGCGAGACGACCCATCAGGACGCCGCCCAAACCGAATCCGATCATCGAGAGCGTGTACGCGAGCGAGGCTTCGCCGCGCGACGCACCGAACTCGGTCTGCAAGTGCGGCAGGACGATCGAGACGGTATACATCCCCGAACCGCCGATCATCATGAGTGCGAGACTGGCCCAGAGACGTCCCCACGCGTAAGACGATTCGATGTCGCTCCTTGGGGCAGAGGCGGGCGATGGGGAAGCGGAAGTCATCGAGTCAGTAACCGGTTCATGCTTGCCATACCCCGTAGCCCTGTTCGCGCAGTCCGATGGCGAGTTCCACTTCCATATCGCGGGCCGCATCGTAGGGCATCGGGTTCGCGTAAGCGTACAGGCGCGGAAGCAGACGCAGACCGTAGCGCTGCACCAGGGGGTTGGCCTGGATGCCCGCCTTGTGGCGGGCGAATCGGGCTTCGGGTGTGAGCCCCGTCATGCCGACGTAGACGCAGGGCTTGAGCATGTCGCGATCCGGATTGGCCCGCCTGAAGCGGGCCAGATTCAGCACTGCCGGATCGAGTTCCACGACGTACACGTGGTGGCGATGCCGCGGTGCTCGGGGAGTTTTCGTCTTGGCTGCCATGGCGGCAGGCGAGACGCGGCGCGACTACTCTCGCATGGCGCGGGCGCGCTTTGCAGCAGCCCGTTCCCAGCAGCGATTGAGCCAACCCGTCAAGTTGGGCCACTTGCCGGTATCGACGGACAGCGCGCGGTAGAGGGCCGAGGCGACGTTCAGATCGGCGAGCGAGAACTCGGATCCGACCAGGTACTGGGACTTCGCCAGCGCAGCGTCGAGCACATCGAACGCCGGCACGCACTCCGCCCACGCGGCGGCCGCCACTTCCGGCTTGCGCTCGGCGGCGGGGAGGGCGCTGGTGTGGTTGACGTAGTTGACGATCTGGCGATCGAGACGATCGGTCTCCCATAGCATCCACTGCAGCGTGAGCGCTTCGGTCTTCGGATCGGTCGGGAAGAGCTTGCTGCCGTGCTTCTTCGCAAGATAGAAGTTGATCGCCATCGACTCGGAGAGCACCAAGCCGTCGTCGTCGATGACCGGCACGCGCGCGTTCGGGTTGAGGGCGAGGAATTCGGGCGTCTTGGTTTCCGCTGAGCGCGGCAGGTAGTCCTTGTGCTCGTAGGGAATGCCGAGTTCGAACAACATCCACAGATTGCGCAGACCGCGGGAGCGGGCCGATCCGTAAAGCTTCAACATGGGTACCTCCTGAATGCGGGTGGGATCGTGACTTTACATGGCGGACGGGGCGGGAGCTAGTGTCGGATCGTTGCCAGCGGTCGACGCGGGCGCCTCGCTCGCGCGTGAAAGGTGAATCGTGAAGGTATCCAAACCGCCAGGTTGAGCACCTCTCACTTTTCACCTTGCAGTGCCGGACGCATGGGCTGCCTCGCCTTCTCCATGATGAAATGATCTACGCTCCGCGCGCGTCACTTCATCTCGATAAACTCCAGCTGTACCCCATCCGGCCCTTCGAAGAAGCAGACCCGACGTCCGCCCGAGACGACCGTCTCCTCGAGGATGTGGATGCCCTTGTCCTTGAGCTTGGCGATCAGGTTGTCGAGTTCGTCCGTATCGATCGCGATGTGCTCCATGCCGTAGATCTGCTTGCGCTTTTGCTGCGTGAGGAATTTGCTCACGTTTAGGGACAAGCCGTGCAGGTCGAGGCGGAAGCTGTCGTTCCGCTGGCTCGTGATCGTCGCGCCGAGATTTTCGACATAGAACTTCGCTGTTGCTTCCGGGTTCTCGGTCTTCAGGTGCACGTGGTTCATCTTGAACGTCATGGCTGCGACTCCTCCGGGTGGGTCAAAGGTTGAATGCGCGTGCGAGCAGTTCGTAAGAGCGGTGGCGGGGTTCGGGATCGTAGGTCCACGTGACGACGACCAGTTCGTCCAGCGCAAGACTCGTCGCCAGGGCATTGAGTTTTTCGGCCACCTGATCCGCCGTGCCGACGCAAGCCTTGCTGCGGAAGCGCTCCAGCGCCATCTTCTCGATGTGCGTGTAGTCGTAGTGCTCCAGCGACTCGGGCGATTGCAGTGCTCGCCGCAGTCCGCGTTCGCGTTCCACGCGGGAATGCTGCCGCGTGCGGGCGAGACGCCAGGCCTCCTCCTCGGTATCGGCTGCCAGGGCCCACACGCAAATCGTCGCCTGCGGTTCGGGATGCCGCTCGCTCGGCTTGTAGTTCGATCGATAGATATCCAGGGCTTGCTCCACGCCCTGGCCGTCGGTGAAGAAATACGCGAAGGCATAAGGCAGTCCGAAATGCGCCGCGAGATGCGCACCGTAATCGGAGCTGCCGAGGATCCACATTTCAGGCGTGGTCGGGCCGCGCGGGTTCGCCTTCAGGGGCGCGAAGGGGTGCCCCGGCTGCAGCGGCTGATCCGCCAGCCAGGCTCGCAATTCAAACACCTGTCGAGGGAAATCGTCCGCCGCGTTCGGGTTCGGATTGAGCGCATAGGATGTCAACTGATCCGTACCTGGGGCCCGCCCCAGGCCGACGTCGATGCGCCCTGGCGCAATCGCTTCCAGCACACGAAACTGTTCGGCCACCTTGAACGCGGCATAGTGCGGCAACATGACGCCGGCGCTGCCGATGCGAATACGCTCCGTGGTTGCCGCAATGGCGGACATCAGAATTTCGGGGGCCGTGCCGACGATGCTGTCGCTGCAATGATGTTCGGAGACCCAGTAGCGGTGATAGCCGAGGCGATCGCAGTGCCGGGCGAGCGCGAGACTTTCGCGAATCGCGATATCCTGAGTGCGGCCCTCGGAGGCGGTGGACTGATCGAGTACGGAGAGCTTCATGAGGCAACCGATGTGACGGGGACTGCGGACGATACCATGGCGTATGCCTTACCGTATCGGCAACAGATGTGCCGCGCCGGTGCGATCAGGCGGCGACAGACGACGCTGCCGCCGGGACGGCGGGTGTACCGCACGTGAGTGTCGTTCGGCGCAAGTCGCGCGGATAGATCGTGTCGGGAAAAGGTCGGGCCCGATGCATGGTCGACTGGTTGTCCCACATGACCAGATCGCCCACGCGCCAGATGTGCCGATACACGAATTCGCGTTGCGTGGCGTGCTCGGTCAATTCGCGCAGGAGCAGCATGGCTTCCGGCGTGGGCCAGCCGACGATGCGTCCGGCGTGCGACGACAGAAACAGGGACCGTCGACCGCTTCCTGGATGCACGCGAACGAGCGGCTGATGCACGGGCTCGAAGTCGCGCTCCTCCTTCTCGGTGAAGCGGAATCCCAGAGCGCCCTTGGAGAAGATGCGGCTGTGTTCCGCGACGAGTCCCTCGACGCGCCGCTTCGTGCCTGCATCGAGCATGTCGTAGGCCGCGCGCATGTCGGCGAACTCCGTATTGCCGCCTTCAGGCGGAATCACGTGCGCGCACAGCGCCGAATACATTGCGGGAATCTGCTTGTAGCTGCTGTCGCTGTGCCAGAGCTGATTGCCGAGGCCGAAGAGGCGCTTGCGGTCCTCCCGTTCGAGAATGCGATTCCCGGGGCCGAGATTGGAGATATCCGACAGCTGCTCGCTTTCGAGGCGCATGCCCTCTTGCGCACGAATGGTGGTGTACGGACCTTCGAGTTCCCCGAGGCTGCGGGTGAAGGCGAGTTGCTGTTGGGTCGTCAGCGGAGCATTGCGTCGAAACACGAGGACCGCGTATTGGTCCATGCCGGTGTGGATCGCATCTGCCGTTCGTGCGTCGATGGGGCTTCCGATGTCGACACCGATGCACTCGGCCGCGAACACCGGATGGAGCGGATTGAAAGCAATGGCCATGGGAGCCTCCTGTATCGGACCCGCTCGATGCTCGCCTCGCGTTCGAACGCCTAGTGAAACGCGGGCATGACTTCGCGGGAGAACAATTCCATCGAGCGCAGGACCCGGGCCTGATCCATGTCGCCGATCCAGAAGCTGCAATTGAAATGCGTGATGCCGACGACATTCTGGATGCGCTTGATCTGGCGGATCACGGTGTCGGGTGTGCCGATGACGAGATGGCGCTCGATGAGATCGTCGATGCTGGGCTCGTTCGGGACGGGGACCGGCACTGCGGAACCGTTCACCACCTGCTCGTAGCCGTTGCGCAGGCTGAGCGTCACGCGCATGTTCCATCGCGCCTGCTCGGCGGCTTCGCGCGCATCCGCTTCGCTCTTGGTCACGTACACGGCGCGCTGTACGCCGATGTTGGGCGCCGTCCTGGGTTGAACCTGATCCACGACGCGCTTCATGATGTTGCCGAACTCGCCGAGCATTTCCACCGGCATGCCGTAGCCCCCGGTGAGCACGTTGAAGCCGCGGCGCACGGTCGCCTCGATGGCGTAAGGGCTCTGCGCAACGACCCAGATCGGTGGATGCGGACTCTGGATCGGTTGGGGATAGACGGTCGTCTCGGGCAGGTCGAAGAACTTGCCCTTGTAGGTGAAGGGCTTGCCCTTGAAGGCGGACATGATGATATCGATCGATTCGTCCCAGCGCGCGCGGGCCGGATCGAGCTCGAGGCCGAAGCGTGCGAACTCGTAGTGCTGGTAGCCTCGGCCGAAACCGATGTCGGCGCGACCGTTGCTCAAGAGATCGAGCGTCGCAACCTCCTCGGCGACGACGAGCGGATTGTGCAGCGGAACCACGATGACTGCGGTACCTACCCGCAGCTTGGTCGTCTTCGCGGCAATGTACGTTGCGAGCTGCGCGGGGCGCGAGAGGTAGCCGTAGGTGGAGAAATGATGCTCGCCCAGCCAGGCATTGCGAAAGCCGAGCGATTCGGCGGCTTGCGCGAGCTCGACGCCGCGATCGAATATCTCCTTCGATGGGCGCGCAGACGGGGACTGCATCAGCAAAAACGTTCCGATATCCATGCTCATCCTCTCCGGGTCGATGCTTGCGATCATAGCGCGGCAACGTTGGTGAGGGCGTTTGCAATACCACATGGTGGTCGGCTTCGTTCATGTTTTGTTGCTGCGACGCAATGAGTCGTGAGGTTTATCGTTGTGCTGCGATGAGGGCTCGAACATGGGATCGCGGACGAACCCCGATCCCACGACCAGGTCTCCCCGGTTATCCTCCGTCTGTCGTCACAAGGCAGGCAAGAGGGAGACATAGCGATGCAGAAGTGGACCGGAGTGCTCGTCGCGTTCGCGGCGAGTGGCTGTTTCGCACAGCCGGTGAATTTTCCGACCAAGCCGATGCGCTGGGTCATCCCGTTCGCGCCCGGCGGCGGCACGGACGTCGTCGCACGGCCGATCGCCCTGAAGTTCGGGGAGCGGATGGGGCATGGCGTGATCTACGAAAATCGCGGCGGCGCGGGAGGGGTCATTGCCGGGGAGATCGTTGCCCGAGCTGCGCCGGACGGCTACACGATGCTGGTGGCGGCGGTCGCGGTCATGACCGTCAACGTCTCATTGATGAAAATGCCGTTCGATCCGGTGAAGGATTTCACGCCCGTGACCAAGCTCGCGAGTGTGCCGAACCTGCTCGCGGCACGCGCGTCGTTGCCGGCGAAGAGCGTTCCGGAACTGATCTCGTACGCGAAGGCGAATCCCGGCAAGCTCCTTTGGGCGCTGTCGGGCGTCGGTTCGGGCGGGCACCTCGCCATGGAAATGTTCAAGATGTCGACCGGCATCGAAGTCGTCCGCGTCTTCTACAAGGGGGCGGGGCCAGCGGCGGTCGCGCTGCTGGGCAACGAAGCGGACGTGCTGTTCGCCAATCCGGGCGTGTTCATGCCGCACATCAAGAGCGGAAAGTTGAACGTGCTGGCCGTGGCCTCGAGGCAGCGGATCCCGGTCCTTCCAAACTCGCCGACATTCATCGAGGCGGGACACGCCGACTTCGAATCCGGCTCATGGTATGGACTTGCAGCCCCTGCGGGGACGCCGATGGCGATCGTCAGGAAGGTCCAGCAGGAAGCGGCGGCGGTGCTCAAGGATCCCGATATCGTCAAGCGTCTCGCTGCAGACGGCGCCGAAGGGGTGGGTAGCACGCCTGAGGCATTCGGCAAGGAGATCCGGGACGACATCGTGCGCTGGGCGAAGGTGATCAAGGCGGCCGGCATCAAGCTTCAGAACTGACGGCGTGGAGCGGGCCACGGCGATGTGCGCGGATCGCCGACGGGCCCGGAATTCGTCTTTCTCGCCGGACGCTCATCCTACGTGATACCCACAACGCTCTACTCGATCGGTCACGGCAGCCGGTCGTCGGATGGTTTCCTGACGCTGTTGCGTCGGCATGGCATCGACTGGGTCGTGGATGTTCGCGCGTATCCTCGCTCCAAGCGCCATCCGCAGTTCTCCCGCATTGCGTTGGAGGGGGTGCTTTCCGTCCACGGCATCCGCTACGTCTGGGAGGGCGAGGCGCTCGGCGGCATGCGGCGTCCGCAAGGTGCTTCGCCCCACATCGGCTTGCCGGATGCCGCATTCAGGGGTTTCGCCGATCACATGGGCACACTCGACTTCGGCGCAGCACTCGATCGTCTGGTCGCTCTGGGGCAGACGCGCCGGGTCGGCTTCATGTGTGCCGAGACGATGCCGCAGCACTGTCATCGCGGCTTCATCGCCGATGCGCTCGTCCATGGAGGCGCGCAGGTTTTGCATCTCGTCGGTCCCGACGATATTCGCCCGCACACACTGAATCCCGCAGCACGGGTGCAAGCCGGCGCTCTGATCTACGACCTCGGTCAGCAGTTCGCCCTTCGCTTCTAACCCTGGGTTGCAACCCTGGCGCCAACCCTGGGTCACGACCCTGGGTTGGTGTCCTTGGCGGTGGATTTGGCGCCGATGCGCGCGGCGGCGAGGAGCAGGAGACCGTTGCTCCAGAAGACGGCCATCAGCCCCAGCATGCTGCCGAGGTAGCCGAAGAGCAAGGGCACGCCGATCTGGATGACTTTGTTGAGCGACATGCGCAGCCCCAGGGCCTCGCCGGTGCGTCCCTGGGGCGACGAGGCGTAAATCAGGATCATCGACAGCGGATTGCCGCAGCCAAGCGACAACCCGAGCAGAAACGAGATGCCTGCGAGGATCCACGGTTGCTCGAACAGTGGGAACAGGAAGTAGATGGCGCCCGAAGCGAGCAGGCAATAGTTCATGAGCTGTGCTTCCGTAGCCAGCTTGAGCAGTTTCGGCATGACGAGGCGCACGACGAAGGCGGCCGCGGAATGGGCGCCGATGATGATGCCGATCATCGATGCGGACAATCCGATCGAGTGCCCGTAGATCGGAATGTAGAAGTTGAGGAGGTCTGCCGCAGCGAACACCATAGCACCGCCCATGAGCGCCGTTCGCAGCTGCGGGATGCGCGCGAGATCCGACAGGCGGGCATCTGCGTCCTTCTCCTTTTTCTTCTTCGGCGCACCGGGCACGTGCTTGCGGAACACGCCCAGCGTGAGCAGCGGCAGGAACGCAAGTCCCCCCAGGAGCAGGTAGCTGTTCTCATGGCCCGTGTGATCGATCGCGACGCCGACGATCACCGGTCCGAGCAGGCCGGCGATTGCCTGCCCCAGACTGAACGTCGTCAGGTTGGCGGTGCGTTTCTCGGGACCATCTACGGATGCCGCGAGATTCTGTAGCGACACCATGAAGAAGATGAAGGTCGTTCCAGTCAGAAAACGTGAGACATACAGACCGGTCAGGGATGGGAAGAAGTAGGGCGTGAGCAACGCGATCGTGCCGCCGACCGAGCCCAGGATCATCGGCACACGGAAGCCGAATCGATCCGAGGCCTGACCGGCCGTGACACCGAGGAGCAACTGCATCAGCGACGAGATCGCGATCAGCAGTCCGATCTCGAACGCGCTCGCACCGAGCTTGATGGCGAAAAGCGACAGCAGTACCCGGCTGCCCCGCAGACTCATTCCATTGATGAGGTTGAGCGCGGTGATGAGGTAGATCGACATCGATGGTCGGTGTGTCGGCAGGCCGGTTTTCGTGTGTACAACTCGCCGGTACTCCTCCTGCGCTCATGCGCGACCGGCACTGCAACTCCTCATGGACATCGGGCCGTGTCCGCAAGGCGTCGATGTTCGATTCTACCGTTCCCGCGGCGGGACCGGCGGCGGGAACGGGTTGAACGCCTGCAGCGGATCAGTGGAGCTTTTGTTTCGGCCGATCGAGCTTCGGCGTGCGCTTGCGGTCCGCCGGATCGTTCCAGCCCTTGAAGTTGGGCGGCCGTTTTTCTGCGAAGGCCTTGCGGGATTCCATCAGGTCTTCCTTGCAGCCGTGATCCTTGAGCTTGTGCGCCAGTTCTACCAGTTCGTCCGGAACGCGTGCCCGCATCGCGCGCATCATCGCCAGCGTGTTGATCCTCGATGCCGGCGGCAGGCTCAGCAGATGGTTCGCCATCTCCTTCGCGGCGGGCAGGAGACCGTCGGCGTCGGTGAGACGGTTGATCCAGCCCAGTTCGTAGAGGCGCTCTGCCGTGAACCGGAATGCGAAGGCCATCTCGGTGGCGATCGTGTGCGAAATGTTGCCGCAGTGTCCGTGGTAGTACCCGCCGAGGAGCCAACGCTTCGCTTCCGACGATTCGAACACGGCACCGCGTACGGCGACGCGAAGATCCGCACGTTCGGCAAGCATGAATCCGCCGCCCATCGCAAAGCCGTTGATGGCGGCGATGACGGGCTTGTCCAGCGTACCTTCGTTATAGGGATTCGGCCGGCTCGGCTGGGGACCGGAGGCGCTGCCCGGCGCGCCGCGCACGAGGGATTCCTTCATGTCCTCGCCCGCACAGAACCCTCGGCCGGTGCCGGTGAGTATGGCCACTTCGAGATCGCGGCTTTCGTCGAATTCGGAGAAGGCCAGGGCCATCTGCTCGCGCAGCTCCGTGCTCAGGGCGTTGAGCCGGTCCGGCCGGTTTAGACGGATCACCATGATGCCGCCGTCGCGCTCGATTTCCACTACGCTCATCGTCATTCCTCCTCGTCGGGACAGGTATCGTGAGGGAACGTATAACGGGAATCGATCCGGGCCGCAACGATTTCCCGCGCGCGCTGTTTTCCGTATCGGGAATTGGGTTAGCATCGGCTCGCTTGCGAGCGGGCACGGCGTTCGAACGCCGTGCGGTCGTCGAACATTCAACAGGGGGATTACAGCCATGCCCTATGCAGTGCGCATCCACGAACACGGCGGAGCAGAAAACCTGAAATGGGAAGAGGTGGAAGTCGGCTCGCCGGGCCCCGGCGAGGTCCGCGTCCGAAATACCGCGATCGGCCTCAATTTCATCGATACCTACCAGCGCAGCGGTCTCTATCCGATGCCGATGCCCTTCACGCTCGGCTCCGAGGGCGCGGGCGTGGTCGAAGCGGTCGGCAAACGGGTCAAGACCCTGAAAGTCGGCGACCGCGTCGCCTATGCCGGTCCGACGGGTGCTTATGCGGAAATCGTGATGCGCCCGGCCGACCGCCTGGTGAAGATTCCCGCCGGGGTCGACGACAGGACCGCCGCGGCCATGATGCTCAAGGGCCTCACGACCCAGTATCTCCTGCGTCGCACGTATCGCGTCAAGGCCGGCGATACGATCCTCATGCACGCGGCTGCCGGAGGGGTCGGCCTCATCCTGTGTCAGTGGGCCAAGGTGCTGGGCGCCACGGTCATCGGTACGGTGGGCAGCGAAGAGAAAGTGGTCCTGGCGAAGAAGGCCGGCTGCAAGCATGTCATCGTGCTCGGCAAGGAGGACTTCGTCGAGCGTGTGAAGACGATCACCAAGGGCAAGGGCGTGCCGGTCGTCTATGACGGCATCGGCAAGGACACGTTCATGGGGTCGCTCGACTGCCTGAGTCCGCTCGGTACCATGGTGAGCTTCGGCAATGCTTCGGGTGCCGTGCCTCCGGTGAGCATCGGCATCCTAGCGCAGAAGGGTTCGCTGTTCCTGACGCGGCCGACGCTCGGCACGTACACGGCAACGGCGGAAGATCTGACCAGGGCGGCGCGCGAGCTCTTCTCGGTCGTGAAGAGCGGCAAGGTGAGGATCAACATCAATCAGACCTATCCGCTGAAGGAAGCGGCGCAGGCGCATCGCGATCTCGAAGGACGCAAGACCACAGGCTCGACGGTGCTGCTGCCGTAAAGAAGCCTCGAAGGATCCATAGCAAATCGGGGCGCCGCGAGCGCCCCGATTGCGTTGCCGGTTCGATGCCGCACGCTCAAACGAGCGTAGGGTGCCGATCCTTCCAGGGCGATGCCTGCTCATAGGCATGGGCGACCCGATACAGCAGCGCTTCGCTGAACGGTGCTCCGACCAACTGGATGCCGAGCGGCAACCCATCCTTGCTGAACCCGGACGGCACGCTGAGCGCCGGGCTGCCCGTAACGTTGAACGGGGACCGCGCCTGCCGCGGATACGTGTAGTCGACCTGCTTCAGATCGTCGATGGGACAAGCCGGATCCATCGAACTCGCCGTGATCATCACGTCGACCTCCGAGAACAGTGCGTGGAACGCACCGGTCATCTGACGCCGCCGACGCAACGCATTGACGTAATCGGCGGCGCGGATGAAGGCACCCGCGGCGAGGCGTTCGCGACCGAGCGCACCGTAGTCCTGCGGACGCTCCTTCATCCACCGCTCGTGAATCGCAAAGGCTTCGCTGGAGAGGATGATGCGATTCACCGCGGCATACTCGTCGAGTGAAGCGGTTTCGATTTCACGCACCTCGGCGCCCAGTGTCTCGAGCTTCGCAGCGGCTGCATCGATGCTTGCCGCCATCTCGGGATCGGCCTGCATGTCGCGCGTATAGAAATGACGGATGAGACCGACGCGCACGCCTTGCAGAGACTGTCCGATCTGGGCCGTATACCCGCCGGCCGCGCGATTGACACTGCCGGGATCACCGCTGTCGTAGCCTGCGATCAGATCGAGCAGCATTGCATTGTCGCGAACGGTACGCGTCATGGGGCCGACGTGATCGAGCGAGAACGACAGAGGCACCACGCCGCGTCGGCTCACGAGCCCGTAGGTAGGCTTCATGCCCACAATGCCGCACATCGTGGCGGGATTGCGGACCGACCCGGCGGTGTCGGTGCCCAGCGCTGCCGGAACGAATCCAGCGGCCGTGGCTGCGCCTGAGCCGCTCGATGATCCGCCCGGAAAGTGTCCGCGGTTCCAGGCGTTGCGTGCCGGCGGCCAGGGCAGGTCGAACGATGGGCCGCCGGTGGCGAACTCGTGCGTCGAGAGCTTGCCCATGAAGACGGCGCCCGCGGCACGAAAACGCTGGGCCACGACGGAATCGCCGGCCGCGACATTGTCCTGAAGGATCTTCGAGTGCGCCGTGGTCGGCAGACCTGCGTAGTCGATGATGTCCTTGAGCGCATAGGGCACGCCGTGCCACGCGCCGCGCCAATGCCCCTTCGCGATCTCTGCTTGCGCACGCTCGGCATCGGCAAGCGCGATCTGCGGCGTGAAGCGCAGGAAGGCGTTGTACTGCTTGTCATGCTTCTCGACGCGAGCGATCAGGGCGCGCGTGTACTCGACCGGCGAGAGCTTCTTCGTGCGGATGAGTTCGGCCGCTGCGCATACTTCGAGAAAGGCAAGATCGCTCATCATGCCCCCTGCGCATCGCTGCGAAAGACGTGAGCCGGCTCGTCGGCGTAGTCCAGCTTCTCGAGCCCCATCTTGTCGACCCGGGCACGCGAGGCATTCGTGGTGCGCATCAGTTGCAGCAGGTGTTCGTCGGTGTAGCGCTCGAGGCCTGCCTGCGCGGCAAGAGCACGAACTTGTTCGAGAGTCAGGTCGGTGTCGGCCATGATGATTCTGTCCTTGAGGTGAGAAACGCAGCTTCAGCCGCCCAGCAGCGCGGCCGAGGGTGACAGTTCGCCGCGCTCGACACGAGTCACGATGTCGGTGAGCTGCTCATGCGTCGGTGCGGGCACACCCATGAGGCGCCCCTTCTCGGCGATGAATCCGTTCATGAGCTGTATCTCGGTGCGGCGTCCCTTGCGCATGTCCTGGGCCATCGAGGGCCGCTGGATCCCGGCGCGGGGATTCGCGCTCTGGCGATTGACGAGGAGATCGTCGATCTCGGCCAAGGCATCCGCGTGACCTTCCGAGGCGAGCGCGAGTCGTTCGGGATCCATCTTGCCGAGCTTGACGAGCTGATAGCCGAGCGCCTGTCCGACGCGCACGGCTTCGCCGCCCAGCTTGATCGAAAAGCGACGGATGGCATCATTGGAATCGCAGGCTCGGCCCGGCAGTCCGGTCGCGGCGGAGACGCCGTTGCGCATGCCGTTCAGGCACAGCTTGGACCAGCGTTCCCCCCAGAGATTGGTGGTGGGTTTGCTGCTGTCGATGGTCGAGAACATCTCGACGAGCTCCTCGACGCGGGATGTGACGACGCCGTGCATCTCGCCTACGCGAAAGACCGTGTGTTCCTTGCCGCCCTTGGCGGCCATGCGACGTATGCGGCCGGCTTCGTAGAGCTCGACCGAGATCGAGGAGGCGATGACGCCGAGCGTCTTGCCGTAGCCGACGATGCCCGCGATCTTCTCTTCGTTGAGACAGTTCTGCAGCGAGACGACGAACCCGTTCGGTGCGAGATACTGGCGGATCATCATCGCGGCCCACTCGGTGTCGTACGATTTGACCGACACGAACGCGATGTCGATCGGCTTTTGCTTCGCAAGCCCCTGCAGCTCGCTCAGATGCATGGTCTTCGCCGAATTGACGGTGATCTTTTCCTCTTCGGTCACGCCGTCCAGCTGCAGGCCGCGCGAGCGGATGGCTTCGATGTTCTCGGGCCACATGTCGATCAGGGTCACGTCGTGACCGGCGTGGGCCAGATAACCGCCGACATAGCCGCCCAGGGCGCCCGTGCCGACGATGGCGATGCGTTTGCTCATACGATGCTCCTCGACGTTTCGTCAGGTTGGGATCTTGGCTGGTCGCGCGCGCTGCGTCCAGTCCGCCGAGAGCAGTCGCGGACTGCGGCGATTCTGGTCGGAACATGCCCATTGAATGGATTCGCCGGCGACCTCGACCGCAAGGTAGGCGAACGACGGCCCCCGAAAATACTGCCGCAGGCGGGTGTGATCCATGGTCCGAATTCCAGAGGGCGCAGCACAGAGGGCTGGGTGCCTTCAGCTGGCAGCGACGCCGCTGGCTTCGCCGACCATTGTCTTGACGCCGTCCTGGTTCTCGCACCAGAACTCGACGACGATGCGGGTTCGACTGCCCTCGGGAAGTTTCTCTTTGACGCGACCGTTCATCGTGAGCGTGTCTCCCGCGAGCACGGGCTTGATGAACTTGACCGACATCTTGCCGCCCTTGACGAAGCCTTCACCGAGGAACGCCATCATCATCTCTGAGACATAGGCCGTCGACATCATGCCTTGTGCGAGCGGTGCAGCGAATCCCTTCTTGCGGGCCCATTCCGCATCGGTATGAATTGACTTGGGCCGCACGCCGGAATAGCAGTCGATCTGGCGCTGGGAGATCGGCTTCGCGAGGGGGTTGAGTTCCTGGTCGATGGCAATGGTGTTCTGGGCAACGAGACTCATGGCAACTCCGGTCAGTCCGGGAAAATCATCTGGGTGAACTGGCCGCGTACGAGGGTCTGGCCGGTGTCTTCCTCGGTCGTGACGAACTCCGTGACCATGTAGTGCTTGCCGCGGCGCTCGTATTTGTCGATGACCTTGCCGCGGGTGCGAACCCGCATGCCGACGCGGATGGGTTCGATGAACTCGAACTGCATGGCGGCGTGCAGACCGGCGTCGACGACGAACTTGTTGTGCCGCATGAGCAGCGCCTGATTCGCGAGGAGTGTGGGGTGGGCGATGGGGCCGCCGAAGGGCGGGTCCTCGAAGAACCAGGGGTGGTGGTCGTCGACTGCGTAGGCGAAGGTATCCAGATCCTCCGGTTTGACCACCAGATCGTTGGACATGACTTCTTCGCCGACCTGGACGGCGTCGTAGGAGATGCGTCGGAATTCGATCATCGTGGGAGTCGTCCGCGTTGAATGTCGCCGGCACGACAGCGCGTGACGCGCCCGGCGTAAGGCGGAAGCGTACTCAGTGGCCGGACAGGCTGAAAGCGATGGCGTGGGGCAGTCGTGAACTGCACGTGAGAGGCCCTTCTGCAGTGCATCGAGTCGTGTGTGGATGCGGCAATAGTAACCCGGTCACAAGCACGGGGCACGCTCACGATCCAACATGTGAACCCGTCGACGGCAGAGTCCTGACGAGGGCGGGAAACGCGAGATGCAGCATCAGGCCGCGACCGCCGAGAAAGCCGAACACGGCGATCCAGAGCCCGTGATTGCCGAGCAGCGGCGGCAGGGCATAGAGCAGCACGAGGAAGATGCCGAAGGATGCGATGACCGAATTGCGCATGATCCGTGTTCGCGTGGCAGCGAGATAAACACCGTCGTAGGTGTATGCCCATACCGATGCGAGTGGCATGATCACGGGCCAGATGAGGTAGTCGACCGCGCTCGCCCGCACCTCGGGAATGCTGGTGAGCAGCGCGATGATCCCCTCACCGAACAGGGCGAAGGCAGCCATGGCAACGAGACCCGCCATCGCGGACCAGAAAAACACGACGCGGCGTGCCTGCAGAAAGCGGCTACGGTCACGTCGGCCGACAGTTTCTCCGAGGATGGTCTCGGCGGCATGCGCGAACCCGTCGAGGGCGAACGAGGTGAATACGAGGAAGGTGTGCAGGACCTGATTTGCAGCCAAGGCCACATCGCCGAGCGCCGCGCTTTTCGCCATGAAGAAACCGAGCACGGAGACGACGCAGAGCGTGCGCAGCAGGATATCGCTGTTGATGGCGACCATGCGAACGAGCTTGTCGCGCTGGAAGATGGCGGCGCGTCGCTGCGTGGCGGGCATTTCGCGCAGCTTCTGGAGGACATAGTACAAGCCGAGTGCCAGACCGCAATACTGAGCCACGAGCGATGCGGCGGCAACGCCGGACACGCCCCAGCCGAAGCCGAAGACGAAGAGCAGGTCGAGCGCGATGTTCAATGCGCTGGTCACCAGCAGCAGAACGAGCGGCCGGCGCACGTCGCGCAGTCCATAGAGCCAGCCGATGATCGCGTACACGGCCAGTACCGCAGGCAGTGCCCAGACGCGAATGAGAAAGTACTCCCGAGCGTGGCGTTCGACCTCCGGACTCGCATCGATGAGCCACAGTGCCAGCGTAACGATGGGTACCTGCAGCACGAGCAGGAGCGATCCAATGGTGCCCGCGAGTACCAGCGCACGCACAATGATGGCGCGTACTTCGGCGGGATCGCCCGCTCCGCGCGCCTGTGCGGTCGGTCCGGTGGTCCCCATGCGCAGGCAATTGAAAAGGTGGTAGAGATAGTTGAACAGCATGGCACCGATGGCCACCGCGCCGATGTAGTAGGGCTCGGGCAGATGACCCACGACAGCCGTATCGACTGCGCCCAACAGCGGGACGGAAACATTCGCCAGCACGATGGGACCCGCCATCGCCCAGACCTGACCGTGGAGTCCCTTTTCGGGAGGCGGGTGGGTGGTCGTCATCGTGCGAGCCCGATCAGGTTGCGCGCTGGAGTCGTCATTGCGATGTCACCCGGGACAGGCAGCATTTGGTCACGTTTCTACCGGATGCGCGCGCGGGCACGGTCTATGCATGGCTGCGTCCGGCGGCGGTGCCAGTCGGGAGTACAACGATTGTGAATGAGGTCGAGATGAATGCAGACGATACGACCGCTCGAAGCAAGGGGAACACCCAGCCCGAACGATCGGCTGTGGTGGATGCGAAAGAACGCTGGCAGCGTACTGCCATCGCAGCGTTTTACCTGGCGGAAGCAAGAGGTTTCGATCCCGGCCATGAGCTCGACGACTGGTTGGAGGCAGAGCGACTGGTCGATGGAGCACTGATCGGCACCTCGATTCTCGAGGATGCGCTCACGCCTGCGCAGAAGTCCGCGCCGGTCAAGCGTACGCGCAAGCCGTCGGCAGAGTCGACGGCGACCGGTGTCGAACCACCGCCGAAGAAGAAGGCGACCACAGCCCGCAGATCGTCCCGCACCCGCAACACGAAGCCAGGCATAGAAGCAGATTTGGGAGGTATGGCATGAACCTCGAAGAAGGCTACAGCGAAATTGTCTGGGTCAAGGATGAGTATCGCCTGGTCGACGCCGACGGACATGAACGCACCTACGGTGCATCGGGCAGTCGGGATCTGGTTCCGGGTTATTACGTGGCGCATTGGCCCGCCGGGACTCACAATCCGCATTTCATCCACGATGGACTCAAGTTCGTGGGGCCGTTCCGATATCGGGATTCGGCCCTGGCCTTGTTGGCACCCCAAGGGCAGCTCGAATCGGCGGCTTGACGAGACGCGGGCATGCAACGACGGCGACAGGCTTCGCCAGCGGTGCAGACGGGCTCCGCGCGTCGGCAATGCACGAGTGATAATCTCGCGCATTTCAACACCAGTCGAGGAGGTTTGCCATGTCCGACGCCGAAGTCCGATTCGATCACGTCCATCTCGTATCCGCCGACCCGGCCAGGACCGCGCAGTGGTATGCCGACAACCTGAACGGCAGGATCTGGAAGAACATCGAAGTGCGCGGCGCGCCGCAGGTCTATGTTCAGTTCGGTGATTCCTACGTCATCGTGCGCGGTCAACGCGGCGCCGAGTCGCCGGCCGGCAAGGATGGCCTCGAATGGGGCATCGATCACTTCGGTGTCCGCATTCACGGAGACTTCGATGTGTTCTGTTCGCGCCTGAAACAGAATGGCGTCACGTTCAGCATGGAACCGACGGACTTCAACGAATCCACCCGGATCGCGTTCATCAATGCGCCCGATGGCGTATCGGTCGAACTGCTCAACCGCAAGTAGGCAGCCTCCTGCAGCACTAATCGACACCGCCTTCGACGGCATAGCGCTGCGCCCGCCAGCGCAACATGCCGCCGGAGAGGTTCGCGACCTTTGAGAATCCGGCTTTGCCGAGCAGCACCGTCGCTTGCGCGGAACGCGCGCCCGAGCGACAGACCGTGACGACGGGTCGTTCCTTCGAGAGCTGCGTACTGGCTTCGCCGAGCAAGCCCAGCGGCAGGAGTTTGGCGCCGGGGACATGACCGAGCGGCCCGTTGAACTCAGCAGGCTCTCGCACGTCGACGATCTGTACGTCGCGCAAGTGTTCCTCCAGCCATTGCGGCTGAACTTCCCAGATGCCCGCGAAGGTATAGGTGAGCGGGCCCCAGAGTGGAGCGGATTCGTCGACAGGGAGTTCCGGTCGCCCGCACCGCAGATTGGCCGGTACGGCGATATCCATCTGCTTCGGGTGCGGCAGCCCCAGATGGGTCATGTAGCCGACGAAGTCTTCGCGCAGAATCTGCCCGCCCAAGCGAGGGTTGAACAGCTTCTCCTCGCCGACGCTCGTGACGGTGAGCCCGCGGTAGTCATGACCCGGATAGAGCAGACAACCCTCCGGCAGTGTAAAGATCTGCTCGTGGACGGATCGATAGAGCGTATCGGCGCTGCCCTGCTGAAAATCCGTTCGACCGCAGCCGCGAATCAGGAGCGCGTCGCCGGTGAAGGCTGCACTTTGATCATCGAGTACATAGGTCAGGCAACCGTTCGTATGGCCGGGCGTGGTACGTACTTCCAGATGACGCTTGCCGAATTCGATGCGATCCCCGGCGACGAGATTGCGATCAGCGCCTTCGGCGCCGCCTGCCGCCGCCAGGGCGATTCGACTCCCCAGCTTTTCCCGCAGCATCCAGGCGCCCGTGACGTGATCGGCATGCACGTGGGTTTCGAGTGTCCAGAGGAGCTTCAGTCCCAATTCGTCGATGAGGGCGGTGTCGCGGCGCACTTGTTCGAACACGGGGTCGACGAGCACGGCCTGTCGCGACATTTCGTCGGCGAGCAGATAGGTGTAGGTGGAGGACTGCGGGTCGAACAGTTGGCGGAAGATCATGAAGGCTCCGAGCCGCTTAACGAGACTATGCATCGATCTTAGCATCCGCGCCGAGCGCCCGGCGGCCGAGACGATGCAGACATCCAGGCTGCTATGATCACGAGCTACGGACGGCGAGCGTGTTTTCGCACTCGGCGTGGTCGTGCATCGGGGTGTCGCACACGGGAGGTATCATGAAATCGAGACTGTATTGGGCGGCATCTGCCGCGCTCATCCTGGCTTTCGGCGCGCATGGTGCCGATGCACCACGCGGGCCCAACCTCGATCGCAACAAGCGGGCATCGTCGCCGCTGACCGAAGGTGTCGCACAGGCGGCGCTCGGAGATCAGGTCGCCCGGCATGCCGATCGCAACAAGGACGTCCTGGCGATGCTGGCCGCCATTCGCATGCTTGCCCAGGTGGGCTCGAAGCCCGCAAAGTTCGAGATGCGTACCGAGGGCGGTAAATCCGCGCCGGCCGATGGCAAGGGTGCCGGTCCCGCAGCGCGCGATACGACGCTTCCTGCGTTGCTCGCGCGGGCGAAACAGTATGCGGGGGGTAGAAACGATCTCAACGGCCTGGTGGACGAGCTGTCGCGATCGGCCTCGAAGGCACGGCAGGACGGCCCGTCACGACATGCGCAACGCGTCGCGGCGGGTGCCACGGACGTCTACACCATGCAGTTCAAGGCGAATGAGCCGGTCATGGTCGCACTGACCGGAGAAGGGGCGACCGATCTCGATTTGCTGGTGGAAGACGAGTCCGGTAATCGCATCTGCGCATCGGACGGCGCGGGCGACGACGAGATCTGCCGCTGGATGCCTTTGCGCAACGGGGCATTCCGCATCAGGGTGCGCAACATCGGTTCGACGACGAACGAGTACCGGCTCTGGAGCAACTGACAAGGCCTGTCGAAACGATTGCATGGCCTTCGCATCCAGGGCATCGGTACACGCGCGGCCTATTTCGGCACGTAATCGTCGGGGGCGCCTGGAGGAATGGGCGGGTGCAGCTTCAGGCTCTGCTGAAATTCGTGAATCATGTGGCGGATGGGCGTGCGGGCCCAGCTTGCCTCTGTGTTGACGTCGGTTTCTTCCTTCGGATCCCGCGTCAGATTGAAGAGCAGCGGGGACTCCAGATGTTTCGCCCCATCGTTCGGCTCGGGCTCCCAGACCATGTGCATCTTCCAGTCGCGCCACTTTGCCGCCCGCAATTCCTGCTTGATGTAGTAGACGAAGCCATCGCGCGCCGATGCGTCGCGCTCACCGAGGAGGAAATCGAGCTGATCGATGCCGTCGATCGGTCGATCGGTCGGCGCTGACGCTCCCGCGATACGCGCGAGCGTCGGGTAGAGATCGACGACGTGCACGACATCGTTGGTCACGCGCCCCGCGGCGATGCGCCCGGGCCAGCGCATCATGAACGGGACGCGAAGCGCGCCTTCCATCGAGGTGTGATACGTGCCTTGCCACGGGCCGGCGGTGCCGCGCCATGGTCGCCGGAATTCCGGCCCGTTGTCGCTGCCGAAAATGAACAACGTGTTCTCTGCGATGCCCAGCGCGTTCACGGCATCGAGCATCTGGCCGACCCGATGATCCATTTCGACCATGGCATCCGCGAAATCACCCGCGCCGGTCCGGCCTTCGAAATCGCGATGCGGCAGGGTCGGGTAGTGCATCTGGGTCATCGGTACATAGGCGAAGAACGGGTTCGCCGCTCGTGCCTGCCGCTGCATGAAATCGATGGTGCGATCGGCGAGTTCGCCATCGATGCGCCGGCGTGCTTCGAGGTCGTACACGTGCAGATTGTGTGCCGGCTCGCCGACGCGACCTTCCATCACGTAGGGCAGCGGCGTGATGCTCGGATCGTAGCCCGGCGATGTCGTAAACATGCTCTCGTTGCTTGTGCGCGGGATGCCGTACCACTCGTCGAAGCCCCGGTCCTTGGGATAGCGGCCTTCGCGGTCGCCGAGATGCCACTTGCCGAAGCAGCCGGTCGAATAGCCGCACGACTTGATGAGTTGTGCAAGCGTCACTTCCCACGGAATGATGCCCTGGGGCAGCCCCGCCGGCACGGATTGAAGTGCGCCCGTACGGATTGGGTGACGGCCGGTCATCAATGCGGACCGCGTGGGGACACAGTCGCTTTCGACGTTGAAGTTGGTGAAGCGAAGGCCTTCGGCTGCGAGCGCGTCGATGCGCGGCGTCGGGGCGCCTCGGAGCGCGCCGCCGCCGTAGCAGCCGAGTTCGCCCCAGCCCAGATTGTCGGCGAGGATGAGAACGATGTTGGGCTTCGATGGGTGCATGGTGAAGTGGCGTCCTGGGCGAGGTGGAGGAGGCGGCATGGAGCAGATCAGGACAGGAATGATACGCTCGCCCGCTTTACGTCGAGGCAAGGCCGCGCATGAATGACGTGCGCTGGAAGGGCGTGATCGAAGTCGCCGGGATCAAAGTCGATCAAGGCGGCCGGGCGCCGCTTGCATGCGCAGATGCGCCGCGACGGTATCGCAGTGCTCAGCCTTTGCGACGCGTGAGGAAGGTGTCGACTTTGTCCTTGTGATCGGGCGTATCGATCAGTACGGACATCTGCGCGGACACCGAATCCAGATGAGCAGCGAGCGGCGTGAACATGCCGTGGTAGACGGCGCGCTTGAAGGCTCGTATCGCCTCCTGCGGTTGAGCTGCGATCGCGCGCGCGGTTTCGTTGACGACATCGAGCAGTTGATCGTCGGGAACGACGCGATTGACTAGGCCGATGCGTTCGGCTTCGGCGGCATCGACGTTGCGTCCCGTCCAGAAGAGTTCGAGCGCGCGTGCGGTGCCAATGATGCGCGGCAGGAAGTAGGTGCCCGCGTCGCCGGCGAGCAAGCCCATGTTGATGTAGCTCTCGGCCAGGGTGGCCGACTGCCCCATGATCCGCATGTCGCACATGAGCGCCATGTCCATGCCGGCGCCGCGGGCGAGCCCATTGATGGCCGCAATGACCGGCTTCTCGGCGCGTTCTAGGGTGAATACGATCTTGTGGATGTGCTTCCAGAGGTAGTTCTTGCGCTCGAGACTGTCCCAGCGACGGAAGTCCATGAACGAGCCGATGTCTCCGCCCGAGCAGAACGCCCGTCCGGCGCCTGTCAGAACGATGACCTTGACCGCCGGATCCTCGCACGCTTCGCCGAGCAGCTGGGTCCACAGCGAAATCATCGGCAAATCGAACGAGTTGAGTTTCTCGGGGCGGTTCATCGTGAGGGTCGCGACGCCGTGGGCATCGGTCGACAGGAGCATGGAGTCGCTCATGAAAATTCCTTCGGATCGGAGACGGGGAGCAGGATCGCCTTGCAGCGTATCATCGGCTTACGGCAGGGTCGACAGTTGGCTTGAGCGACTGGTTCCCGGATTCGCGCAATCGGGTCGATTAACGGGCAGGGGCGATGCCAACGCCATCGGATTGTTACTCAGGGTCGAGCGTTCGAGCGGTGCGATGGGGGACGACCCATCCGGGCCGTCCCCATCGTCTTCTCCGCCGGGTTCCCGTCTTGCGACGCTCCCGAACCTCCTCCGTCGAACTTTACGAAGCCCGCCTTGCAGCGGGCTTTCGAAACTGTCAGCGCTTTGCTGCTCTGCCCAGCAGGGCATTGGCGACGATATTGCGCTGGATCTGATTGGTGCCTTCGATGATCTGCAGCACCTTGGCGTCGCGGAAGTAGCGATTGATCGGGTACTCGTTCGAGATCCCCGAGGCACCGAAAAGCTGGACGGCGTCCGTTGCGACCTTCATCGCCACGTCGGTCGCGAAGCACTTCGCCATCGCTGCCGTCGCAGCGAGTTCGTTGCCCTTGATACCTTGATCGACCATCGATGCCGATCGGTAAACGAGTTGCCGCGCGGCTTCGGTTTGCATCGCCATATCGGCGAGCATCCAGCGCACCCCCTGAAAATCGCTCACTTGCTGGCCGAACGCCCGCCTGCCTTGAATGAACTCGGTCGAGTGATCGATTGCGCCCTGAGCGAGGCCGATGGCGCGCGCGGCAATCAACGGCCGCGACTTGTTGAAGGCTTCCATCACGATCTTGAACCCGCGGCCCTCCGGACCGAGACGGTTCGCCTCCGGTACGAGGACGTCGTCGAGGAACAGCGGGGAAGACGGCACGCCGCGGGCGCCCATCTTGTCTTCCTTGCGGCCGATGACGAACCCCTTCATGTCGCGTTCGACGATGAACAGATTGATGCTGCCGGGGGACTCGTCGTCGCCGGTCTTGGCCGCGACCAGAACGAAGTCGGAGACGGCCGAGTTCGTACACCAGATCTTGGAGCCGGTAATGCGGTAGCCGCCCGCCACCCGACGCGCGCGGGTGCGGATGCCGGAGACGTCCGAGCCGCTCTGAGGTTCGGTGGTCGAGAAAGCAGCCCGGGTTTCTCCCGATGCGAGCCCCGGCAGATAGCGTGCCTTTTGCTCGTCGCTGCCGCCGGCGTGAATGGCGCTGAAGGGCAGCCATTGCACGACGAGCAGATAAGCGGTGTTGTAGCAGACACGCCCGAACTCTTCGACCGCGATGCACGCGCTCAACATGCTGCCGGTGCCACCGTACTCCGCTGGGAACGGAACGGTGAACAGCCCCAGTTCGCGCAGGAGATCGAAGATGTCCTGGGGGTACTCGGCAGTGCGATCGATTTCGTTGGCGCGCTGCGCGATCCGTTCTCTGGCGACGCGGCGCACCAGCGCCTGGATCTCGAGCTGTTCCGGGTTGAGGCTGTAGCTCACGTACTCGCTTCGCTGAAATTTTCTGAACGACGTTCAGTATAATGAATGTCCTTCGCAGGTCGTGTCAATCTTTCCCGAGTCTTCCCGTCATGAACGATAGTCCACCCAACGCGGGCACCATGGCCGTTGCCGGTCCCCGATCGGTGATGCGTCTCATGCGGCTATTCGAGGCCATTGCCGCTGCCCGGGAGGGCAAGTCGCTCGCGCACCTGAGTGCTCAACTGAGTTCGCCGAAGAGCAGCCTGCTCACCTTGCTGCGACCGCTCGTGGCCGGCGGGTATCTCATGCACGTGGACAATCGGTATCGACTCGGAACATCGGCTTATCGATTGGCCTCCGCGATCCTTTCGACGCGCGACCTCACCCAACTGATGGCACCCCACATGGAGGACCTCGCCGCGCGCACTCGCGAGAGCGTGTTCCTCGCGATCCTCGATCGCGAAGCTCGCCTGGTGACCTACGCCGACCGGATCGACAGCCCGCAGGCGGTGCGCTACTCCGCCCCAGTGGGGGCGATGCGCCCGCTGTACTGCTCGGCAGCCGGGCTCTTGCTGCTTGCCTTTCAGGAGGAGGCGTGGCGCGAGCGCTACCTGAAGAGCGTGACCGTCAAGGCGCTCACGAGCAACACGGTCACGAACAAGGCTGCGATCCGTGCAAATCTCGTGAAGATCCGCCAGGAAGGGGTGTCGGTCAGCATCGGCGAAGCGGTTGCCGAAGTGGCCGGGATCGCGGCGCCGATCTTCGATCCAGATGGGAGTGTCTCGGCTGCCCTGCTCATCGGTGCGCCGGCGGATCGGTTCCGCAAGGAACTGCCGCTGCTGAGGGAGAGCATCCTGGATGTGGCTCGTAGTGCATCCGGCGTGGCCGGCACGCTTTGATCGATCTCGGAGCCAGCGGTCTCCCGGACTGGATTTCGCGCACTGCGATGTGCCCGGAATAAGCGCAGGTCAGGCGCTCGGTGCAGTCCGATATCGCCAAAAACGATCGACCGAGCCCGAGCCATTGCGATGGCCTGGTGACCGATTCTGCCCCGCTACATCTTCAGCAGACGCTTCGCATTGCCGGACAGGATCTTCTCCTTGTCCTCATTGGAGATCTGCAGATCCTGCATCCACTTCGTGCCCGGCATGTTGCGCACGAAAGGCCAATCGACGGAGTAGAGGATGCGGTCCGCGCCCATTTCCAGCATCGAGCAGATGAGCGCGGGCGTCGAGAAATTCCCGCTCGTGGTGATCCACACATTGCGGTTGAAGACATCGCGGAAGGCGATGGGAGGCGCCCCCGGGCGATTCAGGGCCATGTCGATGCGCCAGAGCAGGAAGGGCAGACCTTCGCCGAGATGGCCAAGTATGATCTTGAGGTCGGGATACGCGTCGAACGCGCCGCTCAACACCATGCGCACGCCTTGGGTGGCGGTCTCGACGGTGAAACCCCAGGCGGCGTTCGTGATCGACGGATACTTTTCGACGTAATCCTTGTAATAAGCATCGATGACAGCCGGGTGCGGCACGGCCGGATGAAGATAGATGGGAACGTCCAGCGCCTGCGCGCGTTCCATGATGGGCCAGAAGCGCTTGTCGTCGAAGAACAGTCCATTCGTGAGTCCATGCACCATCGCCCCCTTGAATCCGAGCTTCAGCACGCAGCGCTCCAGTTCGTCGGCTGCCGCTGCCGGATCGGGAGTCGGCAGGGCAGCGAAGCCGGCGTACCGCGCGGGGTGGCGCTTGACGATCTCGGCGAGACGGTCGTTGACCCCGCGAGCAAGGCGCACGGCCGATTCGGGATCGAGGCGCTGCGTCGACGGAGCGCTGTGCGAGAGCACCTGGACGTCGATGCCGGCTTCGTCCATCTCACCGAGCCGGATCTCGCCCAGATCGAAGAGTCGCTTGCGTATCTCGGGCGACCGGCCCTCCTGGGTATCGAACGTGGCGGTCAGTTCATCGTCGCAATAGTGTTCTTCCAGGGCGATTACGAACTTGCCGGCGATGGTCATGCGATTCTCCTCGTCTTCGCGACGCGCTATGTGGGGGCGAACATTATGCGTGCGCGACGAAGCGCATGACAATCGCTGCCTGCGGTCGACGCTTCGCGTCGAGGCATCGACCCGCTACACTTCGCTTGCCGTCGTGGTCCTGTGCGATACAGGCTGCGACGGCGCGCATTTCGAAATCATCTGGCAACGAGGTACACACACGTGGCGAGCAGGCAGCTCAAGGGCGGGATCGCCTGTCATGTCGAGGGCAGCGGTCCGCCGCTGGTTCTCATCCATGGCGGCATGGGATCCTGGACGCACTGGGTTCGAAACATTCCCGTCTTGAAGGAGCACTTCACCGTCTACGCGCCCGACATGCCGGGTCACGGCGATTCGATCGGCGTGCCGCTGGATGTTTCAGTCGACGACTACATGGCGATCGTGTGCGGTGCGATCGACGAGATTGCACAAGGGGGCAAGGTCAATCTGTGCGGATTTTCGTTCGGCACGTCGGTATCGTCGCTCATTACGGCCAGAATGCCGGGTACGGTCGCACGGCTCGCATTGCTGGCGCCGGCGGCATTGGGTCGACTCGTGCCTAATCGTCCGATGGACCAGAAGCGCATGCCCGCCAAGGATGCCCCCGAGGAGGTCAGGCGGGAAGTGCTGCGGCACAATCTGCTGACGTTCATGCTGGCGCACCCGGAATCCATCGACGAAGAGACCTTGCGCATCCAGCGCGAGAATGCGGCACGCACGCGCTACGACAGCCGCCGCTTCAGTTTCGGCACGCACACCCGCGATGCATTGCCCTGCTTCAAGTGCCCGGTGATGGGAATCTTCGGCGAACTGGACAACTTCGCCTGGCCCTCGATCTGGGCGAAGGTGATTCCCTGTCGCAGCATCAAGATGGACATGCGCCTCGAAGTCGTTCCTCGCGCAGGGCACTGGGTGCAATACGAAGCCGCCGATGCGGTGAACGCGCTGCTGCTCGATTTCTTCCGCAGCTGAAGCAGTTCGTCGGGCGTCAGCCACGCATTGCGCGTATCAACGCCTGCGAGGCGGCGTCGTATTCATCGACGATGCGATCGACGAGTTCTGCCGCTTTCGCGCGTTGCGACAGCACGTATGCCTGCCCTGCCCAGAGCGACATGTAGTCCCCGTTGCCTTGCCGTGCGGCGGCGGCACGCATCGGGCCGGTGGCCTTGTTCTGCATCGGGAACGGCAGCAATGGCTGGTCGGACGCATGGGCGCGCCGGATATAGTCGTTCTCGATCGAGCGTGCCGAACGACCCGAAAATGCCCGGGTAAGCGTCGTGCCGGCATCGGTGCGCTCGAAGAGTGCCTCTTTGTGAGACTCCGGCGCGCCGCATTCTTCGGTCGGCAGGAACGCTGTACCCATCTGAACGCCGCAGGCGCCAAGCGCGAGGGCGGCTGCCAGGCCGGCGCCATCCATGACCCCGCCGGCTGCGATGACCGGAAGTTCGCACCGTCGAACCAGCAGCCGAACGAGGGCGAGCGTGCCGATCATCGGATCGGGTGCGTCGGACGAAAAGGTGCCACGATGGCCGCCGGCTTCGATGCCTTGAGCGATGAGGACATCGACGCCGAGCGCTTTCAGCTTCATGGCGTCGTCCAGACCCGTCGCACTGGCGCCGATCAACGTCCCCTGGGCGTGGGCGCGTTCGACGACCCGCGCCGGGAAGCTGCCGAAATGCGAACTCAATAGCGCCGGCCGAAGATCGAGTGCAGCTTCGATCTGTTCTTCGATCCGTGGTGCGTAGGGCGGTTCGACCGAGGTCGGTGCGGGCACGCCGAGTTCGTGGTACATCGGCTGCAGCGCTTGCAGTGCTGCACTGACTTCTGTTGCACCGGGCTCGAGCGTGGGAGCATCGACGAAGAGGTTGATGTGGATGGGAAGGGGGCCTTCCCGGCGAACCGCAGCGACGTGCTCCCGCATCGTTGCCGGATCGGTGTACGCGAACCCAAACGACCCGAGCGCACCGGCCCTGCCGACGGCCACGACGAGCGCGGGTGTCGTGGGGCCGCCTGCCATGGGGGCTTGAACGATCGGATAACGCAAACCGATGCGTTCGGTGAGCCAGGTGCGGATCGCGTGCGGTGCGCTCATGGGGTTCGTCCTTCTGCGCAGTGGCTACATTACCCTGGAACCGGGGGTGATTTCGTGTCACGGGGGTGTATCCCCGCAATGCTCGACCCGATACCAGGAAGCGAGGATTCGACTTAGTAGGTGCCCGGGTACGTGCCCCCGTCGATCAGAAAATTCTGCCCGGTCATGAACGCAGCCTGCATGCTGCATACATACGCGCAGAGTTCGCCGAACTCGCTCGGATCGCCGAAGCGTCCTGCCGGGATCACCTTGCTGCGACCTTCGAGATACTGCTCCAGTGTCTGACTCGCCGCTTTCGCGTTCACCGTCAAGCGGGTCTTGAGACGGTCCGTCATGAACTGACCGGGCAGGATGTTGTTGATGGTGACGTTGTGCTTGATGGTCTTGCGGGCCAGTCCTGCGACGAACCCCGTCAGCCCGGAGCGGGCGGCATTCGACAGCCCCAATTCTTCGATCGGGGCCTTGACCGAATTCGACGTGATGTTGACGATGCGTCCGAACTTGCGCTCGATCATGCCGTCGACCGTGGCCTTGATGAGTTCGATCGGCGTGAGCATGTTGGCGTCGACGGCCTTGATCCAGTCGTCGCGGTGCCATTCGCGGAAGTCGCCGGGTGGCGGACCGCCCGCGTTGTTGACGAGGATGTCCGGTTGCGGAATGGCGGCCAGCGCAGCTGCGCGACCTTCAGGGGTGGTGATGTCGGCGGCGATTGCCGTGACGTTCACGCCCGAGGCGCTGCGGATATCGTCGGCCGTCCTGTCCAGCGCTTCGCGACCTCTCGCCACGATCACCACGTCGACACCTTCGCGAGCCAGCGACATCGCGCAGGCCCGCCCGAGTCCCTTGCTCGCGGCACACACGAGCGCCTTCTTGCCTTTGATGCCCAGATCCATTCGATTAACATCCTTCTCAGCGTGCCCGCACGATGCGTGGCGGGCCATCCGTGGATACTCTAGCATGCGGGCGCGAGTGGTGTGCGCCCGCTGCCGTCATCGCAATCACCTGGGAGGAGCGTTCATGTCTGTGCACATCGTGTTACGTCCGCTTTATGCGATGGGGGCAATCTTCGCCGCAAGTGCTGCATCCTGGGCCGGGGCGCAGGATTATCCCAACAAGCCCGTACGCATGATCGTGCCGTTCGCACCTGGAGGAAACACCGACATCATCGCGCGCATCGTGGCACCCGGGATGAGCAAGGCGCTCGGGCAGCAGATCGTGATCGAGAATCGCGGCGGCGCAGGCAGCATGCTGGGCACGGAGGTGGCGTCGAAGGCCGCGCCGGATGGGTACACGGTGCTCATGGTGTCGGCGGCACACGTCATCAATCCCGCCATGGTGAAGAAGCTGCCGTTCGATCCGGTGAAGAGCTTCGCCGCCATCTCCAAGGTGGCGGACGTGCCGAGCGCGATCGTCGTCCATCCTTCGCTGCCTGTGAAGAACGCGAAAGAACTGGTGGCGCTCGCCAAAGCTCACCCCGGCAAACTCAACTACGGCAGTGCAGGGCGCGGCAGCATCGGGCATCTTGCGGCCGAGCTTCTCGGCTCGGTCGCGCAAATCAAGATGACGCACGTCCCGTACAAGGGCGCAGGGCCAGCGCTCTCCGACGCAATGGCCGGCCACGTCGAACTGCTCATCAGCAGCATGCCGGCGATCATCGGTCAGTCGCGCAGCGGCCGGCTGCGCATGATCGCGCAAGGCGGCGAGAAGCGCTCTTCTGCTGCGCCCGATGTGCCGACGATGGTCGAATCGGGCATGCCGGGGTTCATCGTGACGGCGGGCTTCGGAATGTTCGGCCCGGCCGGCATGCCGCGTTCCGCGGTCGATCGAGTCCTTGCCGCATTGAAGACTACCCTCGGCGACGCGAGCGTACGGGAGCGCCTGTCCGGCGAGGGAGCCGAGCCGGTCGGCAGCACGCCCGAGGAGTACGACAGTTTCACGCGCAAGGAAATCGAGAAGTGGATCAAGGTGGCTCGCGCCGCCGGGATCCAGCCTGAATGATGAAGACGCAGCGAATCGCCGGCGGGATCGCATGCCGCGTCGAGGGCAACGGCCCGCCGCTCGTGTTGTTTCATGGCGGCGCCGGATCATGGACGCACTGGATCCGCAACATTCCCGCCCTTGCGCAACGATTCACCGTGTATGCGTTCGATCTTCCTGGCGGCGGTGATTCGGACGACGTGCCGGCAGACATCACACCGGAGAAGTACGTCGATCTGGTGTGTGCGGGCGTCGAGGAAGTGGCCGCAGGCGCGCGGATCTTCCTTGCGGGATTTTCCTTCGGCGGGGTCAACGCGGCCATGGTGACGGCGCGCATGCCTGAAACGATCGGCAAGCTCGCGCTGTTGGCACCGGGCGGGCTCGGACGGGTCAACAACGTGGGGGCCGCGCTGCGCAAGATGCCGCCTGCGACCGCGAGCGAGGCAGAGAAGAACGCTGTCGTGGGCTACAACCTGCGGCTCATGATGCTCGCGCACGATGCCTCGATCGACGACGAAACGATCGCCATTCAGCGGGAGAACATCGCACGCACGCGCTACGACAGCCGCCGCTTTACCGGCAGCACGCTCACGAAGGAATACCTGTGGCGCGTGCACACTCGTACACTCGCGATCTTCGGTGCGCTGGACAACCTCTCGTATCCCTCGGTCTACGCACGCATCACGCCGTTGCGAAGCACGAAACCCGACGTCGAAATCGCACTTATACACAACAAGGGACACTGGATTCAGTACGAAGCCGCCGCCGAAGTGAATCGGCTGCTCATCGACTGGTTTTCAGCGGAATAGTCGCATCGCGTGCAAGCCAGCGCTTCGCACGAAGCTGGACGATCGGCTTATGCAGGACTCATTGGCGGACAGTGAGGAGGCTTGACGATGCACCCCGACTGGATCGCCGAACGCCTTAACTCAATCGAGCGCTTTCGAGTTCTGCGATCAGTGCCGTCGCGTCTTCGAGTGCCTCCAGAGCATCGCAACGCTCGATGAGCCGACTGCGTACCTTTGCATCCAGCACGCGGCTCGTCAGCTTGCCGAATTTCTCGACGGCATCGGCGCGCGTCGTCGGGTTTTCGCGCCCGTCGCGCACCATGCCCCATCCGGACAACACGGTGCCGTCGTTCAACGTGCCTTTCACGGGATTGCCATCGCAAACTGTCCCATAGGACTACGACTTCCAGGATCTCGGCCATGGAAGCGTTCGCGTTCACCGGCGCGCTCCGTGTCGTTTCGATGATGGCTCATATGTGCGATCATCGCGACGGGTATCCTCGAGCAAGCAGGACCAGTTCACGGCGATACCCGCGTACCCCGAGGCGAGGAGATTTCATGCTTAGAACTTCGTGCGTTGTGCTTGCCGCATTGCTAGCGGCCGGCGTTTGCTACGCCCAGAACTATCCCACCAAACCTGTCCGCATCGTCGTCGGTTTCGCTGCTGGCGGCCCATCGGACATCGCCGCGAGATTGATGGCGCAGCAGCTCACCGAGCGGTTCGGCCGCAATTTCCTCGTCGAGAATCGGCCCGGTGCGACGGGGACAGTCGGCGCGGAGAATGTCGCGCGTGCGGCTCCCGACGGACATAGTCTGTACCTGGCGAGCCAGACGACGCACGCGACCGCACCCTACATGTACCGCAACGTCGGTTACGACCCGGTGAAGGACTTCACGACCATCACGCTAGCCATGCAGAATCCATTGCTGGGCGTGGTGCACCCCTCGACGCCGATTCGTTCGATCAAGGAACTGGTGGCGTTGGCCAAGGCGCGCCCGGGGCAACTCAATTTTGCGACGGGCGGGCAGGGTTCGTCGCCGCACATGTCGGTCGAATTGCTCAAGATGACGGCCGGGATCGATATGGTTCCCGTGCATTACAAGGGCGACGGGGCGGCGATTCCGGAGGTGCTCGGCGGGCAGGTCCCGATGATGTTCTCGAGCATCTCGGCGTGGATGCCTTACGTTAAGGCGCAGCGGGTGCGCGGCATCGCGGTGACCAGTGCCAAGCGTTCGAGCATCGCGCCCGAGTTTCCCACGGTCGCCGAAAGCGGTCTGCCCGGCTTCGAAGTGATTACCTGGTTCGGCATCCTCGCGCCAGCGGGTACGCCGCGGGACGTCGTGAGCCGATTGCACGAAGAGCTGACGAAGATTCTGGAAATGCCGAGCATCAAGGCCCAGGCTGCGAAGCTCGGCATGGAGATCGTCGGCATGGGGCCGGACGACTATGGCACGTTCCTGCGGTCGGAGAATGCGAAGTGGGGCAAGATGGTGCGGGATCTCAAGCTGCGAGCCGACTGATCGAACTTCCAGACGCGCGCCGCAGCCGTTTTCCGACGGGGTACCGGCGCGGCTGGCGCGCAGAGGGCTCGCACCGTATATTGCAGGCTCGATTCCGGACGATAGCCGCGCCCGCCCGCTTACTGTTGGCCGCCGTGCGTCGTACGTCCGGGAGCGTCACCGAAGTCTATCGAATTCGAGGAGAAGGATCATGGCAAGCGAGGTGTTCGACAAGGGTCTCGCCGTTCGCAAGGAAGTGCTCGGCGCCGAGTATGTCGAGAAATCCATCAAGGGCGCCGACGAATTCGCGATGGCGATGCAGGAGTACGCCACCGAAGCCGCCTGGGGCACGATCTGGACCCGTCCCGGGTTGCCGCGCAAGACGCGCAGCCTGCTCAACATCGCGATGCTCACCATCCTGAATCGCCCGCACGAACTGAAGCTGCACATTCGCAGCTCGTTCAACAATGGGTGTACGAAGGAAGAGATCAAGGAGGTGCTGCTGCAGGTCTCCGCGTATGCAGGTGTGCCGGCGGGGATCGACGGCTTTCGCCTCGCCCGCGAGGCATTCGCGGAAATGGAAGCGGCCAAGAAGTAGTGCGTCGTCGATCGATCGATTGGTCGACGATATTCGCATCGAACTCGTTCCAGGGAGGTGTTCGTTGAATCAGAAGCAGGCCGCCCCGACGTGGCCCAAAGGCATTTACGACGTGCTCGTTTCGAACAAGGTGCGTCAAGTCGCTTATGTGCCCGATGCGGGGCACACGCAGCTCATCCGGTTGTGTCAGGAGACTCCGTCGATGACGACGGTTTCTCTGACCACGGAAGAGGAAGGCATCCCCATGCTTGCCGGTGCCTGGTTGGGCGGCGACCGCGGCGTGCTCCTGATGCAGTCCTCGGGCGTGGGCAATTGCATCAACATGCTGAGCCTCGTGCAGGAGTGCCGGTTTCCGCTGCTCACGCTCGTCACGATGCGCGGGCAGTGGGGCGAGTTCAATCCTTGGCAGGTATGGATGGGCTCCGAAACGCGTCCGGTACTCGAGCGCTGCGGCATGGTGTGCTACGACGTCGACGAACCTTCGCGCCTGGTCGAGACCGTGGCTGCGGCGAGCAATCTCGTCTTCAACGCCTATCGATCCGTCGCCGTCCTCATCGGACAGCGCGTGATCGGCAGCAAGAACTTCGCGAAGTGAGATCGACATGGCCAAAAGAAAAATCGTGCTACAGCGACGCGATGTCGTCGCACGCATCCTGCGCGACCGCGGGACTGCTCTCGTCGTACCAGGGCTCGGCGCACCGACGTGGGATGCCGCCGCGGCAGGCGATCATCCACTGACGTTCCAGATGTGGGGCGCCATGGGCGGGACGGCCATGATTGCCCTGGGGCTCGCGATCGCGCAGCCGGAGCGGCGCGTGATTGCGCTGCCCGGGGATGGCGACATGCTGATGGGCCTGGGCAGCCTGGCGACCATCGGAACGCAGGGACCTTCGAACCTGGTGGTGGCGGTGATCGACAACGAACGTTACGGCGAGACCGGCATGCAGGAGACGCACACGGCCCGCGGTGTCGATCTGGAAAGCATCGCACGCTCGGCGGGATTCCGCAAGACGACGACCGTCTATAACGCGAAGGAACTCGAAGCTGCCATGCCGATGTTCTACAAAACCAAGGGCCCGGTGTTCATCAACATCAAGGTCACGACAGATCCCGTACCGAACGTTCTGCCGCCCCGCGATGGTGCGTGGCTCAAGCACCGGTTCCGTCAGGCGCTGCTCGGCGACAGCGCATTCGAATAGCGTACGCGCGTGAGCCGTTCAGTGACCGCGCATTCCGCCTTCGGCAATACTCACCGCCTGCTGCATTAGGCGGTGGGGGTTCCCGGCCCCGAATTCGGTGAGCGAGGCAAAGATCGACTCACGCGCTCCCCGGGGTGCGTAGTCGACGAGCCCGTGGAATTTGTCCCGCATGTCATCCCAGGCGATCGGATTGCCGGGGTGACCTTTGGCTTCGGTGATCTCCGCCTGAAGCGAGCGCCCGGTGCCGTCGTCGATCGATAACCGTGCCGAGGCGAAACCGTACCTGGCGTCGGCATCCACGTCGATGTGTGCGGCGGTCGCTGCCACCTCCGGATCGAGTTGCATGGGTTCACGGAAGTCGGCTGCAGAAAGTGGATGACCATGCAGCGCCAGCGCGACGCAATACTTCAAATCGAACTTGCCCTCGAGGGGCGTCGTCGGTGTGCCGTTCTTGTCACCGGTCACCTGTTTGGCGAGCGCGCCGACCTCCGCGCGAATCTTCCGGATCGCGTTCAGGTCAATCGCGCCCCGCAGCTGCTTCGCAGCGTCGATGGCCGGATGTGTGAGATGGCAGGCGGCGTAGGGTTTGAAGCTGTTGTTCATGATCTCCCAGCCGGAGAAGTCGGCCGGTCGAAGTTGGGCGGCCCGATCCTGGACGAGCGCCGAATCGAGGCCCGCACCAACGTCGAGAAGATTTTCGGCGGCACGAAAACCCTTGGCGGCCAATTGCGCGGCGATGACACCATCCATCGCGGCTTTCCCGGCATGGAACGGCTTGGCCATCGTGCCGAACGAGGCCGTGAGGCCGCTCGCTTGGGTAGCGGCCGCACCGAGGGCGTGGACGGCCGCTTCGGAATCCAGATCGAGCAGCACGGCGGCGGCAGCTGCCGAGCCGATACGCCCGAACACGCCGGTGCCATGCCAACCGCGGGCGGTGACGTGCTCACCCATGCCGTAGCCGGCACGCGCGGCGGTTTCGAAACCGGCGATGTAGGCGATGAGCATACGTTCTTCGCTAGCGCCGATCGACTCGCCGACCGCGAGCGTCGCGGCCCAGACCGGCGCGCTGATATGCGTGATGCCCTTGACGTAGGTGTCGTCGAAATCTAGGCAATGGGCGAGCGTCCCATTGCACAGCGCGGCGACGGGGGCGGGGGCATTGCCGCCGAGCAGGACGCTCGAACGGCCGCCGCTGTGCCAGTCGTCGCTCGTCGCACGAACGATGCGGGCGGCGGGTTCGGCGAGCGCGCCCAATGCGACGCCCAGCCAGTCGGCGAGGCATAGACGCGCACGATCGAGGACATCGACGGGGATTTCCTTGTGCCGCATCGTAGCGACGAATTCGGCGATGACGCGCGTATTGGATGGGATCTGGGTCACGAGGGTTATCCTTTCTGGCCTGCGACGACACCGGCCGAAACGAGGCGGGTCGCTTCGTCGGCCGTGTAGCCCAGCAATTCGAGTATCTCCATGCCGTGCACGCCGAGGTCGGGGGCGGGCGTGTGAGACTTTCTGGCGAGACCGGCACGCCAGAGCGGATTGACGATCTGAGGGATCTCGCCTTCGGTCGGATGCGGCATCGAGTCCATCATGTTTCGAACCGCGATGTGGTCGAGATCGATGGCTTCGTCGGGCGTGAGGATGGCGCAGATCGCAATGCCTGCTCGTTGCATACGCGGCATGATCTCGTCGAGCGTGTGTTCGGCACAGAACGACGCGACGGCTTCACGATAGTGGACATGACGTTCGCCATGGGTGGTGAGCCGGTCCGCGAGCGTTTCGTCCCCGGCGACGAGATCCGGCCTGCCGATCTCGTTGCAGAACTCCCGCCATGCCTTCGTTTCGAGGAGGGTGATCCCCACGTGGCGGTCATCCTTCGTGCGGTAGGTGGCGTAGCGCGGATTGGCACCGAACACTTCCATGCGTGGTTCGCCGCTTCCGCCGCCGCGGCGCGAAAGCGCAGCGCAGAGCGGAATGAAGCACATGTTGTAGAGGGCTTCGAACATCGCGATGTCGACGTTGCAGCCTCGACCGGTCTTCTCGCGCTGAGTCAGCGCGGCCTGTATGCCGATGACCGCATACAGCGAGCCGGCAAAATCGGCAGCCTGCCAGCTGGGAACGGCCGCGGTGCCATCCGGCGAACATCCCATGAGGCCCGTCATCGCCTGAATCGCGAGATCATGGCCCGCAATGACGGACAACGGCCCATCCTGGCCAAAACCGGAGATGGAGCAGTACACGAGACGCGGATTGATCGCGCTCACCCGTTCGTAACCGACGCCGAGCCTGGCGGCGACGCCGGGTCGGAATGATTCGACGGCGACGTCGCCCCAGCGGACGAGTCGGGCGGCAACCTCCTGGCCCCGGGGATCCCGCAGATCGATCGCGATGCTGCGCTTGCAGGCGTTGGTCGCGTTGAAATAGACGCTGCCGCCGTGACCGTAGGTCGGATGATTGTGGCGGCTCGGGTCGCCGCTGCCGGGTTGCTCGACCTTGATCACGTCGGCGCCGAACTCGGCCAGCATCTGGGTGGCGAAGGGCCCCGGAAGGAGGCGACTGAAGTCGATGACCTTGATGCCTTCGAGCGGCAGGGGCGGGCGAGCGGATGTCATGGCGCTTGCGACTAGTATTCTGTGTCGGAGATTCGTAGCATAAGTGCGATTCGCTACGGTCGATCCCATGCGTGGAAAAAGTGTCGAAATCGGCGCCAGACGCGAAGGAAACCGCAGTCAGGTTGGACACCTGGGGAGGATTTTCGACAAAGTATGGCGTCGATTCTCGGCGCTTTTATGGCACGAATCTCCGACACAGGACACTCGGAATGGGCGCAATGACTGTCATGCGCCTTCGTTCGTATGAGCTCGGAACGATAGGCGCACCGGCATCGGAGCCACGTTCGTTGAGCACTGTTCGCGCAGCAGCTTAGCATAGACGCGGACCACGGCGTCCCCGCATCGTGCAGGCAAGCCGCGGCAACGAATTTCGTCAGCGATCGGAGAGAGCGAGTCGCACCCCGAGCGCAATGAAAAGCAGGCCGGCGGCTCGGGGGAGCAGGCGACCGTAGGCGCGGTGCGGATTCGTCGCGTCGCGAATGGCTCCGGTTCCGACGGCGAGCAGGAGGCACCATGTCGTGCTCGTCAGGACGAACGTCCCTCCGAGCACGAGCAGGGCGAGGAGACGGGAGGTGCTCTGCGGATCGACGAACTGGGGCAGGAACGCGAGGAAAAACAGCGCCACCTTGGGGTTCGCAACGTTGGTAATCACCCCCTGGCGAAACGCCGCGGCTGCCGAACGGCCCGACATCGTCGATGCGCTGCGTGCGCCCGCTTCGGAACGAAGGAGCTGCACGCCGAGGTAGACGAGATAGGCCGCACCTGCGTACTTGAGCAGTTCGAACAGCATCGTGGATGTTGCGACGAGGGCCGACAACCCGAGTGCCGCGGCAAGGCAGTGAATTGCGGTGCCTGCACTGATACCCAACGCCGCCGCCACGCCGATTCGCTTCCCTTGTGCCAGGGTGCGGCCGAGGATGTAAAGGGTGTCTTGGCCGGGCGTCAGATTGAGAAGGATGGCGCTGACGATGAAGACGCCGTAGTCGTGGATACCTAGCGACACGATGATGGCAACGTTGCGGGTGGCGTGATGGACGCAATCAAAAGGGACGATCGGCGGCTAGTGTCCTGTGTCGGAGATTCGTGCCATAAAAGCGCCGAGAATCGACGCCATACGTTGTCGGAAATGCTCGCCAGGTGTACAACCGGGCTGCGATTTCCTTCGCGTCTGGCGTCGATTTCGTCACTTTTCCCACGCATGGGATCGATCGTAGCGACTCGCACTTCTGCTGCGAATCTCCGACACAGGACACTAGGCGCCGGGGCGCCAAGCACGTGGCCGATGGATTGGATCGATAGCGCCGTTGCATCACGAGGAATCCGCACGGCTCACTGCATCGAGTGCAGCCCGAACATGTTGCCCTCGGTATCGGTACACAACGCGATGAAGCCGTACTCGCCGATGGAGAACTTGTCGCGGAAGATGGTACCGCCGCAGGCCGCCGCGCGCATGGCGACTGGACCGCAATCCGTGCAGCTGAAGTACACGAGCGTGCTGTTCCCGCCCGAGGGCATGCCGTCCATTTTCACGAGCGCACCGCCTGCGCCGTAGGTCGTCATGTCGCTCGGGAATGCCATGAGATCGTAGTCGTTGTTGGGCAGCTTGTTCAACTGCACCTCCAACATTGATTCATAGAAAGCCTGGGCACGGGCCATGTCCTGAACGTAGATCTCGAACCAGCCGACGGGATTGCCTGCCATGGTGTGCACCTCCGGGTGCGCTGTCTCGGGAAGCCGAACGCTCGCACGCTCGTGCATGGCCGTCAACTCAGTGGTTCAGTGCATATCGAGTTGTATGCCACGATCAAAAGGAAAAACCCCGCCGAAGCGGGGTTGAGGACTATACGAATCACGCTCGAGTCAGCTGAAGCGGGATGCGGCGCGGACACGGGTTTTGCGTCGCAATTGCCATCCTACGAGGCCGACGCCTACCAACAGCATGGCATACGTGCTCGGCTCGGGAATGGGGGCGAGGGTCACGCCTGCAGCGAACTCGGCTCGGGTGAACTGATGGTAGTTGAAGATGGTGGCGACGCCGCCCAATGCGAATACGCCCATGGATTCGCCGTTGTCAAAGAACTCCGCGCTCCCGAGCACTGCGTCGTCATTGGCCAGCGGGTGCGATAGGATCAGCCGCACCTGTTCGGCACCGACGGGCACCGCCATCGAGCCGAGATTGAAAATCTGGTCGGTAACGAAGTCCTGCCGGCGCCAGCGAACGATCGACGTCGTCGGTATGAAATCGACCGAGACGAACTCGGATAGAGCGCCGGTATTGTTTGGGTTGGGCCCGCGATCAGACAGGCGAATCCCGATGGAGCCGCTTCCGGCGGCCGATCCGATGTCGACGAGGGCCGAGACCGTGAACGTGTGATTGGGCTTGAGCCCGTTCGTGGTGTTCAGGGGGTCGTTGTTGCTTAGCAAAGTTGCGCGCTGCGTTTGCGATTGATCGCCGAGCGCATTGCTGCCGACCAGGCCATTCGCGCTGTTCAGATTCAGTTGGCCACCGCTTTCCGCGCCGACATAGTTGCCGCCGACCAGGTAAGTGGCCGTATTTCCGCTAGCGAAATTGGGCGCTGACGGCGGGGCTGAGCCGTCCGCGAACGAATCCAGGAAGAACGGGACGCCATTCTTGGTCACGATGAAGTCGTACATCACCCCCGTGACAGCGTGTGCAGGAATGCTCGCGAGGAGCGCCAGTCCAAACCCTGCGGACTTCAATGTACGATGAAATGAACGCATGAGGCCTCCCTGTCATAGGAAATGTTTAACGAAAATGGAACCGATGCAATAATCGAGCCGTAAAATGGTAGTGTCATGATTTCAACGGCTTAGACGAGGCTCGGTCAGCTGGGGGCGCCTTGCTGTAAAAAGGTTCGACAGAGTGCCCAGGTCGAGCCCGTCCAGAGGGTCGGCCCCCGACCCGGTCGCGTGACCCGCGATGGCAGTGCCTGCGCTACACTTCTTCACCGTTCGCCACTGGAGGAGAACCGAGATGGCTTTCTCGCTGACCTTGAGTCACGTTGGTATTCATGTCGTCGAAATGCCCCGCATGGTGGACTTCTACACCGGATTCATGGGTTTCGCGATCAGCGACCGCGGTCCGATCCCGAGCGGTGAGATCGCGTTCCTGACGCGCGATCCTCGAGAGCATCATCAGTTCGTGCTCGCGAGCGGTCGCCCGGAGCACCTCCCGTTCAATCCGGTGAACCAGCTTTCGTTCCGGGTGGATAGCGTCGCTACGCTGCGCGAGATGTACGGTGCGCTCGCTCGTGAGCACGGAGTCGAGGATCTCGGCCCCATTTCGCATGGGAACGCATTGTCGTTCTACTTCAGGGATCCCGAGGGCAATCGCGTCGAACTGCTCACCGGCACACCCTGGTACGTGCCGCAGCCCATTCGCATGCCCGTCGACATCTCGCTGCCCGACGATCGGCTCTGGGCAAGCGTGGAAGCAGCGTGCCGCGCCGTGCCGGGCTTCAAGTCGCGTGAATCCTGGGAGGCCGATATCGAGCGCAGGATCGCGCAAGCAACGGCGCAGCGCCGCAGTCGGTCAGCGGTCGTTCAATAGCCACGGAAGACCAGGGCAATGAGTCGAGCGGGACGTCTGCTGGGAGTACTTCAAATCGCGATGGGCGCATCGGTCGTCGGGTTGATGCCACAGGTGTCGATGGCTGCCGATTCTGCGCGGGAGTTTCCCCAGCAGCGGCCCATCCGCATGGTCGCGCCGTTCGCCGCCGGATCGAGTTCGGATGCCTTCGGTCGTTATCTCGCACCGAAGCTGTCGCAGCGCCTCGGACAGAACGTCGTGGTCGAGAACCGACCCGGCGCCGGGGGCATGATCGGGGCGGACATCGTATCGAAAGGTACGCCCGACGGGCATACCCTTCTGTTGCCGAGCGGTGCCTTCACGGCGCAGGCCGCATCCGTCAAGAGCCTCCCCTACGATCCGGTGCAAGGCTTTCAGTGGATCTCCACGCTGCTCACTTACCCGTTCGTGCTCATCGTCAGGCAGGGGGCGCCCTATCAGAGCGTTCCTGACGTGATCGCGGACGCAAAGAAGCGTCCCGCCAAGCTGAACTACGGCAGCGTCGGGGTCGGTTCGGTGTTCCATCTGGCGGCGGAGTTGTTCAACAGCATGGCGAATGTCGAAAGCGTCCATGTGCCCTTCAAGGGGGGGCCGGATGCGGTGGTCGCCCTCGTCAACGGTCAGATCGACATCGTCTTCTCGACGATCACGGGGGCCATGCCTCACGTCCATGCGAAACGCGTGCGTGTGCTGGCGGTCGCCTCGAAGGAGCCCTCGTCGCAGCTGCCGGGCGTGCCGACCGTCGCAGAAACCCTGCCAGGGTTCGATGTCACATCGTTTTCCGGCATCGCGGGTCCACCCCGGATGCCGCGCCATGTCGTCGAGCGTCTGAATAGCGAAATCCGTACAGTGCTGGCAGATCCGGAGACCAGGAAGCATGTCGTCGCTCTCGGTGGCGATATCCATCCCAGCACGCCCGAAGCAATGCGGGATCGCGTCCTGGGAGAAATCACCAAATGGCGCCGCATCGTGACGGAACGCAAGATCGAGGTGAGGTGATTGCGCACGGCGGGGGACTGCCTGGGGCCAACGAACACGAACAGGGACGGAGCGGACGGATAGCAATGGCGAAAAGAATCGGTTCTGGCGCAACTTGGCGCGCCGCAAGTTGTGTGGTGATGATGCTCGGGGGCTCAGTGGCGTGGAGCGCGGAGCAGGGGGCGTTCCCGAACAAACCGCTGAGATTCGTCATCGGTACGCAAGTGGGTGCAGGCAGCGAATACATGGCGCGGCTCGTCGGCGAGCCGTTGCGGCAGGCCTGGGGTCAGCAGTATGTGATCGACTCGCACCCTGGGGCTGGCGGCAACATCGCAGCGGCCCTGGTGGCAAGGTCCGCCCCGGACGGCTACACGATGTATGTGTGCTTCGGCTCGCACACGGTCAACCCGAGCCTGTATGCGCGCGCCGGGTTCGACCCGATCAAGGATTTCACCCCGATCATGCTGATTGCGCGGCAGCCGAATGTGCTCGCGGTTCATCCCAGCGTGCCTGCACGGAACGTGAAGGAGCTGGTGGCCCTGGCGAAGTCGCGCCCGGGGAAACTCACGTACGGGAGTTCCGGCAGCGGCAGCCCGACGCACCTCGGCATGGAGATGTTGAAGATGTCCGCCGGATTCGACAGTGCACACGTCCCGTACAAGGGCGCCGCCCAGGCGAACATCGACCTCATCGGCGGTCATGTCGACATGACGTTCGGTGTGATGCGCACGCTGCGGCCGTTTGCTGTCGCCGGGAAGTTGAGGTTCCTCGCGGCGGCAAGTGCCCAACGCGCAGCGCTCGAACCGGATCTGCCGACCCTCGCGGAGTCCGGCTACAAAGGGATCGAAATCGTCACCTGGCACGGGCTGCTCGGCCCGGCGGGCATGCCCGCAGCGCTGGTGAACCGGATTCAATCGGAGGCCCGCAAGGGGATCCTGGCGCCGGAGATGCAGCAGAAGCTCTCGTCCGGCGGGATGGAGCCGGTGGCGAGTACGCCCGCGGAATTCGAAAGCTTTCTGCGCGTCGATGTCGAGCGCTGGAAGCCTGTCATCGCCCAGGCGAAGGTCAGGGTCGACTGACTGCGTTCGCCCGGAAGCCCTCGGTTCCAGGACAGAGAGGTCACACGGCGTAGTATTGCGGCGGGTGCGTGACGATCGACTTCAAGGCCGGCGTGGGTTTGCGCAACGCATCGATATCCGGGCGCGGCCGAGCGAGCATGGGGTTGCGCTCGAATTCGCGCTCCATGGCGTGCGCCGCATTCAGCAGCGCTTTGTCGCCCCGGAAACCGCCTACGACTTGAAGTCCGAACGGCATGCCCGCGTGGTCGACGCCGCACGGCATCGACAACGCGGGATTCGTCACGAGCGTAATGACATAGGTGAGGGCCAGCCACTGATAGTAATTCCCTAGCTTGTGGCCGTCGATTTCGTCGCTGTACAGCTGTGTCCAGGGGAAGGGTGATACGGGCGTCGTCGGTGCGAGAACCAGATCGTAATCGGCGTAGATTTCCTGGAAGGCTCGATAGATCCGGGTCTGCTCCATGTGGGCCCAGGCGAAGTCCGCCAGGGACATCGAGGCGCCCATCTCGTAGTTCGCTCGAACATTGGGGCCGAGCGAATCCCGGTTGTTCACATAGGCGTCGCGGTAGCGGCCGACATAGCTCACGGCCCGGATGACATCGAAGCAGCGGTGCGCTTCGCCGAAGTCGAAGCTCACCCGATCGCACGCACGGAACAAGGGGCGCATCGCTTCGATGCGATGACGCATCGTGGCGCGTATGCCCGGATCCACCGCGCATACGCCGAAATCTTCTGTCCAGGCGACCTTCATGGAGCCGAGATCGCAGGGCTCGGGCTGGCGAAAGGTCGATGGCTCGACCGGATAGGACAGTGGATCGCAGGCATCCATCGCAGCCTGGGCCGCAAACAGCAGGCACGTATCTTCGACGGTACGGCCCATCGGCCCGACGACGGAGATCGGCGCCCAGCCGAACGGCCGACGCTCGACCGGCACCAGTCCCGGCGAAGGACGAAAACCGACCACGCCGCATTTTGCCGCCGGAATGCGCAATGAACCGCCAGTATCGGAACCGGTGCATACCGGCAGCATGTCCACGGCAAGCGCCGCCGCCGAACCGCCGGAGGATCCGCCGGCGTTGAGTGTCGGATTGAAAGGGTTGCCGGTCGCGCCCCATACGGGATTGCGCGAGTTCGCACCCGCACCGAACTCCGGGGTGTTTGTTTTCGCGACGACGATCGCGCCCTGCGCGCGGACACGCGCGACCATGGCGCCGTCCTTGGCCGGCACGTGATCGCGATACAAGGGAGAACCGTAGGTCGAGAGCAGGCCCGCCGTATCCTCCAGATCCTTGATGCCGGTCGGCAGACCGTGCAGCATGCCGAGCGAGTCTCCTCGCATGACGGCCGCTTCGGCGGATTTCGCCTCGCCGCGCGCGCGGTCGAAGCAGGTCGCGGTGACCGCGTTGATGCCGGGGTTCAGTGCTTCGATCCGCTGGATCGAGGCTTCGAGCAGCTCGACGGGCGAGAGGCGTTTGGCGCCGATCAGGCGGCGCAGTTCGACGGCGGACAGGGACAGCAATTCAGCGGCGCTCATGGGTTCTCCTCTCGCTTTCGTTCGCTGCACGTCGAGTCGATCGATGCGCAACGTGCGGCGTCAGACGATGCGATCCAGCGGCAACTGCAGCAGACGGATATGGTCGGCACGTCGCTTGATCTGCTCGTTCGCGGCCTTGATCTCGATGATCAACGCTTCGAGCGGACTGTCGTCCTCGAACCCGATCATGAACACCCCGTTGAGACTGGCGTACGTGCCGCTGCCGAGATGGGGTTCGGTCTGGTGTCCCTTGCCCATCGCCTTCTCCCACCGCGTGTAGTAGTCGATGCCGCAGCGCGTTAGCAGCTCCATGACGCGTGTGGTGTAGTGCTCGTTGTGAATGATGAACGCGAGTTTCATAGGGCTGCTCCCGAGAGGCATCGACGCGTAGCGGCGCTCGCCGGCAATTATGCCTGGACTCGCATGCCGGACGGTAGAATTGCTGGCGGACGGGGCGCAGCGCACACCTACATCGGAACGGAGGAGACTATGCAGGTCGGATTCATCGGTGTCGGGACCATGGGCGGCGGCATGGCCATGAATGTGCGCAAGGCGGGTTATGCGCTGGCGGTGCACGATCTCAATCGAGCGAACGCGAAGCCGCTGGAAGATGTCGGCGCCCGATGGGCTTCGAGCGTCGACGAGCTCGGCGCTCGTGCGGACGTCGTGTTGACATCCCTGCCTGGCCCGGCCGAGGTCGAACGCGTCGCCCTGAGCCCGGGCGGGCTGCTCGAAACGATGCGACCCGGCAGCGCCTGGTTCGATCTCACAACGAATTCGCCCGACCTGTTGCGACGCCTGGGGATGATGTTCGCGGCGAAAGGCATCGAGTTGCTCGATGCGCCGGTAAGCGGCGGGCCGACGGGAGCCCGCTCGGGCAAACTTGCGCTTTTCGTCGGCGGCGACGAAGGCACGTTCCAGCGACACAGGAGGCTGCTCGATGCGATTGGGGATCAGGCGATTTACGTAGGTCCGCTGGCGGCAGGTACGATCGCGAAGCTCTCGCACAACTGCGCGAGTTTCGGCATCCGCATGATCATCGCCGAAGTGTTCAGCATGGGAGTCAAGGCTGGTGTCGATCCGCTGCCCTTGTGGCATGCGATGCGCCAGGGCATGACCGGCCGGCGGAGAACCTTCGACGGCATCGGCGAGCAGTTCCTGCAGAACCGCTATGAACCGGCGGCGTTTGCCCTCAGGCTCGCGCACAAGGACATGAGTCTCGCGCTCGAACTCGCGCGTGAGTGCGACGTCCCGATGCCGATGGCCGAGCGGGCGTTCGAAGACTTCAGCGCAGCCCTGGAGCGCGGATGGGGAGATCAGGATTCGCGCTCTCCGATGCGCCTGCAACTCGAACGCTCGGGCGTACACATCGAAGAGATTGCCGAGGATATCCGCAAGACGCTCGCGCGCGATTGACCGCCCCGCAACTGGCGAAGTCCAGTCCGTCTTGGGATTGGTGTACGATCCGTCGCGTTCGACGTGGCGCCTGCACCGACCGATTCGTCGCCCACCCGATCAACGAGGAGAGCTTCTTGAGTACTGCAGCCAAGGTTTGGGTGACAGCAGCAACTGTTGCCAGCATGCTTGCGGCGGGTGCCGCTGCGGCGCAGGGTGCGTTTCCGGGCAAGCCCATCCGATTCATCAATCCTGTTGCGGCCGGCGGCAACCAGGACATCGTCGCGCGCGCAGTCGCAGAGCAAATGACGAAGGGATTCGGGCAGCAGATATTGGTGGAAAGTCGTCCCGGGGCGAGTGCGATCGTCGGAACCCGCTTTGTAAAAGCCGCCGCGCCCGATGGCTATACCTTGCTCACGATCTCCAACACATTCGCGCGCGTTCCTGCGATCGTCGCGGCGGCCGGCTACGATCCGATCAAGGATTTCGTGGCCGTATCGATGACCGCGGACATACCGATGGTCTTGTCGGTGAATCCCGCCCTGCCTGCGAGGAGCGTGAAAGAGCTGATTGCGCTTGCCAAGCAGCGTCCTGGCGAATTGCTTTACGCATCGTCGGGCAGCGGCTCGACCGGACACGTCGCGGCCGAGATGTTCTCGCGTCAGGCCGGCGTCAAGTTGCTGCACGTGCCTTACAAAGGCAATGCGCCGGCGGTCATCGATCTGATGGGCGGGCAAGTGATGATCATGTTCGATCAGATCAGCACGTCGTTTCAACACATTCGTTCCGGGAAGTTGCGCGGCATCGGGGTGACGACGAAGCAACGCTCGCCACTGCTGCCGAATTTGCCGACGATGGAGGAAGGCGGCCTGAAGGGGTTCGAGGATTCGACCTTCAACGGCCTCATGGCGCCCGCCGGGACGCCCAGGGATGTTCTGGAGCGCATCCGGCAGGAAGTCGCGCGCGCCGTCGCCGTGCCGGAGGCCCGAAATCGCTTTCTCGAGTTCGGTATCGAGCTCAAGGCAAGCGCTTCGTCGGACGAGTTCGGCGCGTATGTGCGCAAGCAGGTCACGGAGTTCGCCAAGCTCGCGAAGGAAGCGGGCATACAGGCCAATTGATTGATCGGTGCGTAGGCACGTGGGATTTCATCGGGAGTAGCCATGAGTACAGCATCGCCCCTGCGCTGGGGCATCATCGGTTTGGGGTGGGTCAGCTGCGACTTCGTCGCACCCGGCATGAAGAAAAGTCCCGGTTCGCGGATCGTCGCGTGCCTGGGCAGTTCGCCGGAAAAGGGGCAGGCTTTCGCGAAGCGCTTCGAGGTGCCGAACGTGCATGCCAGTCTCGCATCGATGATGGCCGACAGCGAGGTGGACGCCATCTATGTCGCCACGCCGAACGCCATCCACAAGGAGGCCGTCGTGGCGGCTGCAGCGGCCGGCAAGCACGTACTGTGCGAGAAGCCGTTTGCGATGCAGGTCGAGGACGCGCGCGAGATGGTGGACATCTGCCGCAAGGCGGGCATCGTGCTGCGTGTGGCGCATCAGTTGCGGCTCGAGGAGGCAGTTGTCCATGCACGCGAGATCGCTCTTTCGGGGCGGCTCGGGCGCATCGAGGCCATCTCGCTCGAAAGAGCATCGGCGATGCCGCCGCGCACGACCTGGCGCACGGACGCAAGCCAAAGCGGTGTGGTGTTCGACGTGGGCGTGCACCTGATCGATCAGGTGTGCTGGATCACCGGGGAGCGTTTTGCCGAGGTCAGTGCGGTGACGAATCCGGATCGCCGCGAGGGGTTGCCGTGCGATCAGATTACGATACTCGCGCGGCTTGCGAATAACGGCCACGCCGTCATGCGCGCCACACGACTGGTCAAGAGCGCCGAGAACAGTCTCGTTATCGAAGGTTCCGAGGCAACGCTGACCACGACCTCGCTGCGCTTCGCACCGGAGATCGTCGTTACGGTCCGCGATACCAAGGGGTCGACCGAGAAGCGGTTCGCCGCCAGCCCCATCTACGATCTGGAAGTACCGTCGTTCGAGGCTGCCGTGAAAGGGGAGGCATCATTGCTGCCTACCGGCGAAGAGGCGGTGCATATCGTCGAGACGACGCAAGCCGTGCTCGCCTCGGTGAACGAGCGCCGCATCATGCCTGTTGGCGGTTAAGCGTCGAGCAAACTTCAGTCCGGACGGTCGGGAGGATATCAGGCCGGTTCGAAGCCGAAGATGCGGTGGAACCGGCCTTTGTAGGCCTCCCAGGCTTCCGGGTTGATCAGTCGCGGCGGACGCTTGCCGCGCAGCGTGTCGGCCACCTGTTCCGCATTCCACTGCGCCATGGCGATACGTGAATCGACCGTGACGCCAGCGGTGTGGTAAGTGGCAATCAGGTTGTCGAACTGGAGCAGCGGGTTTTCCAGGGAGGGCGGCTCGACCTTCCAGGCATCGATGCCCGCGCCGGCGAGACGACCGTCGCGCAACGCCTCGGCCAGGGCGGGTTCGTCGACGATGCCACCGCGTGCCGTATTGATCAGAAACGCGCCCTTTTGCATCTTCGCGAGCTGCGGCGCGGAGATCATGTTTCGTGTCTCGTCGCCGAGTGGACAGTTGATCGACACGTAGCGCGAACGCTCCAGCAATTCGTCGAGGGTGTCGACTTTCGTCGCGCCGCGCTCCTCACACGTCGTTGCATCGACATAGGGATCGTAGGCGAGCACGTTCATGTCGAGACCGTACTTGCAGATCTTCGCCAGGCGGCGCCCGACCTCGCCGATGCCGACGATGCCGACCGTTGCCTTGTTGGCGTTCCAGCCCTTGAAGACTTCGCGGGGGATGCCGCGTTCGCGGCGCAGGGAGCGGTCCGTCCAGGGCATGTTCTTGGTGAGCGCGAGCAGCATGCCGGTGGCGTGCTCCGCGACGGCTTGCGCGTTCGCGCCGGACTGGTTGACGACCAGGACGCCTGCGCGCGTGCACGCAGCGACATCCACGGTGTCGTAACCCGCGCCGGTGGTCGATACCATGAGCAGATTCGGCAGTTTCGCGAGCAAGGCCTCGTGGCACTTGAACTCGTCCGGTACTTCGTCGCGAGTGGACGTGATGCAATAGGCGTGACACTCGCGCATGATGTTCCAGTTCTTTTCGGCAGCAGTATCGAACCTCAGGCGAATCATCTCGATGTCGGGCTGATCGTTATCCATGTAGTCCGCGACGTTCGGCTTCTTTTCTTCGAAGAACCAGAATGCGCGCTTCTTGACTTGCGTGTCGACCATCGTCGTTGTCCTCGTAGTGTCCCGGAGTTCATCGCAGTCGTGAGGATCGTTGAAGCGAGCCCGCAGTGTGCGATCGAAGCATGGGTGGAATTCTAACGGAACGGCGCGTGCGCCCGGCTCGGGGCGGTTGGCGGAGGCGCGAGGCGGGGATAGTGTCGATGCAGACCTCCCGACGGGCGCGAATCCGCTGCGCCGGATCGTGTTTGTTCCGATCACTGAACCTGCATCGATGCCACGTCAGCGGGCCAGCGTGACGATCACGATGGCCACGCAGAGCAGCGCGATTCCGGTCATCTCCGTGCGTGTGAGGCGTTCGCGAAAGAATCGGAGTGAAATTGCGTAGGCGAACAGGAGTTCGACCAACGCAAGCGTGCGCACGTGCGCGATCGGCTCGATCGCGAATGCCGTGAACCATCCAGCCGAGGCGGCCGCACCCATGAGCCCGACCCACAGCGAGGGTCGCCACGCCTTGAACACCTGGATCACCGTGTTGGCGCTGCGCTTGAGCAGCCAGCCGCCCAGCAGCACGGTCTGGCTGACCTGTGCGACGACGAGTCCGAATGCTGCGGCGATCATGAACGGTACCCCCTCGAGGGCGAGCGAAGCACCGCGATATCCCACTGAAGCAAAGCCGAAGGCCGTTCCGCTCGCGAGTCCGAGGAGGGCGACCTTGCTGGTCCAGCCGCTCAGGAGGGCTCGAAGTGGCCGCTCGCGATCGGTGGGCGACATCAGGATCACCCCCAGCGTACCGAAGAATGCTGCGGCGAATGCGCCCGCACCGATCGGATCCGCAAGAAAGAGATAGCCGAAGAACGCCACCTGGATGGCTTCCGTTTTCGAATAGGCCACACCGAGCGTGAAGTTGCGCTCCTGCACCACGCGCAGCAGGAGCGCCGTGCCGCCGATCTGACTGATGGCACCGAAAAGGATCCACCCGACGAATGGAATATTCGGTGACGGCATCTCGTAGTCGCCGACGTAATACACCCCCGCCAGCCAGACGACTGCGAAGGGGATGCCGTACAGGAAGCGCACGAGCGTGGCCCCCAGCGTGCCGAGCGTGGCCGTCAGATGTTTCTGTGCTGCGTTTCGGATCGTCTGCGCAAAGGCTGCAAACAGCGTGATCGGTATCCAGAGGTGCTCGAAGGGAATCAACGGCGGCTCGATGCATGGGGGCAGGGTATCCGCCCCACGAAGGCTTCGAGTGTAATGCGTCGACCCGGTCGGTTTCCGCTGCTCGCCCCGGAAACGGTGCCTGGCACGTGGCAGGCACCGTTTTTACAATCGCTACGAATCTCCGACTCAGGACACTACAATAGAAGCACCCGTGCCCGGTGCAGTGGTGGTTCCCTGGAGCGTACGCACGGGTTGGGATCGATACGACGGAGGAACGCGATGGAGGTCAAGGCAAGCGGCAAGATTCTCGGGGCAGCGGTCACGGGCATCGATTTGAGTCATTCACTGAGCGCACAGGATTTCGGTGCGATCGTGCGCGCGCTCGGCGAACACGGTGTGCTCGTCTTTCCTGGTCAGCGTCTGGAATCCGCACATCTGCGCGACTTTTCGGCCCGCTTCGGTCATATCCAGCAGTCGGTGACGGGGAAGCTCGCCGATCCGCTAGTTCCCGAAGTGGGGATTCTGTCGAACATCGTCGAGAACGGCGAGCCGATCGGGCTCGGCGATGCGGGCCAGGACTGGCATACCGACATGTCGTACAACCGCACCATCGGCTTTACGAACGTGCTCTATGCGGTGAAGGTCCCGGTTCGCGATGGGACGCCCCTCGGGAACACGATTTTCGCGAACATGTGCGCCGCGTACGACGGCTTGTCGGAGGCGACGAAAGCGCGCCTCGTCGGCCTCACTGCCACCCACGATTTCAACAAATTCTGGGACAAGATGCGGACCCGGGCCGGCAGCATTCGTCCGCCGCTCACCCCCGAGCAGCGGGCAAAGCGTCCACCCTCGGTGCATCCGGTGGTGATGACGCATCCGATCACCGGGCGCAAGGTGCTTTACTGCAATCCTGGCTACGCGATTCGCATCAACGAACTCGATGCGCACGAAAGCGATCGGCTGCTGGAGCAGCTCTTCGAGCATCAGCTGCAGGACAAGTACCTCCACACCCACGTATGGACGGTCGGCGACGTCCTCATGTGGGACAACATCGGCACCCTGCACAACGCGATTCCCGACTATCAACCGCACGAGCATCGACTGATGAAGCGCTGCCAGGTCATGGCGGACCGCGTGTTCGATCCCGCTTTTCTTGCGCCTGCGCACTGAAGGGAAGTCTCGATGACGGGTCGAACAACGCTCGGCTGGATTGCAGGCACATGCGTCGGCCTGACCGTCGTCGCGACGAGCATGATCGCACAGGCGGCCGATGCCTATCCAAGCAAGCCCGTACGCTTGCTGGTCGGTTTCGCGGCCGGTGGGGCGAACGATCTCGTGGGGCGTACCGTCGCCACGCGGCTCGGGACGCGACTCGGCAGAACGATCGTGGTGGAGAATCGTCCCGGTGCCGGCGGAAACGTCGCCACGGAGCAAGTTGCTCGGTCGGCGCCCGACGGCTACACGATGCTGCTGGGTTCCGTTTCGTCGATCGCGATGGGTCCGGCGCTGTACAAATCGGTACCGTACGATCCGCTCAAGGATTTCGCGACCGTCACGAACGCGGTCAGCGTTCCGACACTGCTCTCGGTGCATCCCTCGATGTCGGTGCGCACGCTCAAGGAGTTCGTGGCCCTGGCGAAGCGGCGTCCCGGTGCGATCGACGTGGGATGTCCCGGTTTCGGCAGCATCTCACACCTCGCGGGCGAGCTGTTCAAGCGCACGGCCGATATCGAGTTTTCGCTGATTCCCTACAAGGGAGGCGCGTTGGCCCTGACGGATGTGATGGGCGGGCAGATCAGCGCCATGATGTCGGTCATGTCGACGACGGCCCCGCATGTCAAGGCAGGGCGTCTAGTCGGATTGGGCATCACGGGTGCAAAGCGCTCGCCGGCGCTACCCGAGGTGCCGACCATCGCAGACGCGGGCTATCCGGGTTACGCGGCAGATGGCTGGATGGGATTTTTCTTTCCCGCCGGGACCTCCACGGAGATCGTGACGCGGATGTTTCGTGACATTCAGGCCGTACTGGAGACGCCCGAAGTGCGTGCGCAGCTGGACGCCGTAGGCATGGAAATCGACCCGAGCAAATCTCCGGATGCCTTCATGGCGCTGGTGAAAACCGACGTCGCGAAATGGAAGAAGGTCGTGCAGGACGCGAAAATCCAGCTTCAGTGACTTCAGCGGGCCCGCCCGCCGGGCAAGTGCCTCGGCGGGCGGACCGGACCATCGAAACGTGCGGCCTCAGCCCATGTGCAATCCGCCGTTGAGCGAGAAGTCCGCGCCGGTGGCAAAGCCTGATTCCTCCGAGGCGAGCCACGCCACGATGGAACCGATCTCCTCGGGAGTGCCCAGCCGCTTGACCGGGATCGTGCCGACGATCTTGTCGAGTACGTCCTGTCGAATGGAGCGAACCATGTCGGTGCCGATGTAGCCGGGCGAAACGGTGTTCACCGTGACCCCCTTGGTGGCCACCTCCTGGGCAAGCGCCATCGTGAAGCCGTGAATGCCGGCCTTGGCGGTGGAATAGTTGGTTTGCCCGAACTGACCCTTCTGTCCGTTCACCGACGAGATGTTGATGACGCGGCCCCAGCCGCGATCCAGCATGTCGTCGATGACCTGCTTCGTGACGTTGAAGAGGCTGTTCAGGTTCGTATTGATGACCGCCTCCCAGTCGGACCGGTTCATCTTGCGAAACAGTCCGTCCTTGGTGATGCCGGCATTGTTGACCAGGACGTCGACCGGCCCATGGGTTTCCTTGACGGCCTTGAAGGCCTCGACGGTGGATTCCCATTCCGAGACATTGCCGACGGAAACGTAGAAGCTGTAGCCCTGCGCCTTCTGTTCGCCCAGCCATTTCGCGTGATCGCGTGTCGGCCCGCAGCCGCAAATGACCTTGAAGCCGTCGCGATGCAGGCGCTGGCAGATTGCGGTGCCGATGCCGCCCATGCCGCCTGTGACGTATGCGATTCGTTGTGCCATGAGTGCCTCCTGTGTGTAGCGTTGGAATCTGATAATTCGCGTTGTCGGGTGGATCGCCGAGCCGAATCTGTGGGTGCTTCCTCGTCGGCCCTTGCAGAACTTCGGTATGCCGGTGCGCGATCAGGCAAGGATCAGGCCTGCGCGTCGTGTGAGCTTCGTTCCTCGACGGAGGACGCCCGATCGTCGGAGCATACAACAACGACGGTGCCGCGCTTTCGACCGGATTCCACTGCCGTATGCGCGTCGGCGCACCGCTCCAGCGGGTGGAGAGACGACACGGTATGCCGCATCCCGCCTTCGCGTAGCCATTGAACGATCTCTCGCTGGGCCCGCTGGCGTGCGGCGAGCGGCGCATTGTTGAGCAGAACCGCGGACAACGTGACGTTGCGGCGCATCGCGTCTGCGGCCGGCCAGACCGGGGTGCGATTGCCGTTCGTCGCGTAATAGGCGATCGATCCGTTGTTGGCGAGCAGCGGGAAGAACGTCGCCATATTGCCGCCGAGATCGACGTCGACGACATGATCGAGCCCGAAGGGCGCGAACCGCACAACCTCGCTGGCGACATCCTGCGTGCGGTAATCGACCACGCAATCCGCACCGGCGTCTCGTGCGTGTCGACCTTTCTCGTCGCTGCTGACCGTGGCAACGACACGGGCGCCGTATCGCTTCGCCCATTGAACCGCGTAATGGCCGACGGCGCCGGCGCCGCCACTGACCAGCACGGTCGCATCGAGGAGGTTTTCGCGCAAGGTGACGCAACGGTGGGCGGTCATGCAAGGAATACCCAGGCAGGCGCCCTCCGCGAACGTGGTCGTCGCAGGCAACTCGGCGACGAGCCCGACATCGATCGTGATGTACTCGGCGGCGGTGCCTTGCAGCCTGCCCCCTCGTTGCCCGTTATGGAGCCAGACGCGCTGCCCGAGCCATGCGGGATCGACGCCGATACCCACCTCGTCGACGATGCCGCTGCCGTCGCTGTTCGGGATGATCAGCGGACCCTCCATCCCGTAGCCTCGACCTGCCCGGCGGTTCATGTCCGCCGGATTGACGCCGGAGGCTCGGAGCGCAACCCGAACTTCGCCGGCGTCGGCGTGCGGCGTCGGTTGTTCGCCGAAGTGCAGTACGTCTTCGGCCGGTCCCTGTGCGGTGTACCAGATTGCTTTCATCGTTGCGCGTGCCGCAGATCGCCATGGATCGATCGATCATGATGCCGTGAACCGCACTGCAAGAGCAACGTCTCGCAGTGGAGTTCATGGGGCCGACGACTGCGGCTTCAGACGCACCGCCGGTTTGGGTGGCTGCGAGGTAGGCGCTACGTTAAGATACGGGCCGATTTCACGATTGGATCGCACCGCGAATTGGCGCCGAGCACGGGAACTCATCCCCTCGACGCGAATCTCTCCCACTGTCGGAATCTTCCTCGCCCATTCCATGCTGCCCGAACTCGGTCAATTTGCGCTCATCCTGGCGACGGCAGTCGCAGTGCTTCAGGCAACCTTACCCATCATCGGCGTTGCTCGCGGCGATATCGGACTGATGTCGTTCGCACGGGTCGCAGCCTGCGTTCAGGCAATACTCATCGCCTTCGCGTTCGGGTGCCTCGCCGCGGCGTTTCTCAACCACGATTTTTCCGTCGCCTACGTCGCGGCCAACTCGAACTCGAAGCTGCCGGCGATCTATCGCTTCACCGCGGTGTGGGGCGGCCACGAAGGTTCGATGCTGCTGTGGATGTTGATGTCCGGCGGCTGGATGGCGGCGGTCGCGCTCTTTTCTCGCCATTTGCCGCTGCCTATGGTGGCCCGGGTGCTCGGCGTGCTCGGCATGGTGAGCATCGGGTTTCATCTCTTTCTGCTCCTGACGTCGAATCCCTTCGATCGCTTGCTGCCCGCCGTCCCCGATGGCCGCGACTTGAATCCGCTCCTGCAGGATCCGGGCATGATCATCCACCCGCCGATGCTCTACATGGGCTACGTCGGCTTCTCGGTGGTATTTGCATTCGCTATCGCAGCGCTCATGAGCGGGCGTCTGGATGCCACATGGGCCCGCTGGTCGCGCCCCTGGACGGTCGTGGCCTGGATGTTCCTGACCGCAGGGATCGCCCTGGGCAGCTGGTGGGCGTACTACGAACTCGGGTGGGGCGGCTGGTGGTTCTGGGATCCCGTGGAGAACGCTTCGTTTCTGCCCTGGCTGGTAGGTACGGCGCTGATCCACTCGCTCGCCGTCACCGAGAAGCGCGGCGCATTCAAGGCCTGGACCGTGCTGCTGGCCATTCTTGCGTTTTCGATGAGCCTGCTCGGTACCTTTCTCGTCCGCTCGGGCGTACTGACATCCGTGCATGCCTTCGCCACGGATCCGCGCCGAGGCGTATTCATCCTCGGATTTCTCGTCCTGGTCATCGGGGCGTCGTTGACCTTGTTCGCCGCGCGTGCGCCGAAAGTCGGATTGGGCGGATCCTTCGAACCGGTCTCGCGCGAGTCGATGCTGCTCGGCAACAACGTGTTGCTGATGGTCGCAGCGGCGTCGGTGCTGCTCGGCACGCTCTATCCACTCGTGCTCGATGCGTTGGGGATGGGCAAGCTCTCGGTCGGTCCTCCTTACTTCGAGGCCGTGTTCGTGCCGCTGATGACCCCGGTGATTTTCCTCATGGGCGTGGGTGCACTCGCTCGCTGGAAGAAGGCATCCGTGGCCGACCTTGCGCGGCGCTTGAAGTGGGCCGTGGGCGTCAGCACCGCGACTGCTGCCGCCACACCGTTCCTGATGGGGCGCTGGTCCACGATGGTCGCTTTCGGCATGTTGTTGGCGGCGTGGGCGATCACGACGACCATCGCGAGTTTCGTCGAACGTGTCCGGCCTCACGGTCAGGGTTCGAAGGGATGGTGGGCACGCACGCGCGACCTGCCGGCGTCTTATGTCGGCATGGTGCTCGCGCATTTTGGAATTGGTGTGTTCATCGTCGGCGTGACCCTGGTCAATGGGTACGAAACCGAGAAGGATGTGCGCGTCGAAGTCGGGCAAAGCGTCGACTCGGGCGGGTACCGATTCGTGCTGGCGGGGATCGAGGAAGTGCAGGGGCCGAACTATGTCGCCGCCCGAGCCCGCATCGACGTGCTCGGTTCCGATGGGCAGCTGCACGTGGCGCTGTATCCGGAAAAGCGCATCTACACGGTCCAGAACATGCCGATGACCGAAGCTGCGATCGACAGCGGCATCTTCGGCGACATCTATGTGGCGCTCGGCGAACAATTGCCTGGAAATGCCTGGACGGTGCGGGTACACACCAAGCCCTTCGTGAATTGGATCTGGGGCGGCTGCCTGTTTATGTCGATCGGCGGAATCTTTGCCGTGTGTGATCGGCGGTATCGTCGTTTCCGACGCGCGGACTCGGTGTACGAGTCTGTATCGTCAGGCGGGGCGCAAACCGCGCATCCTGTCGGGGGACTCGCACGGAGTTCGCAGGGATGACCCTGCGCTGCGTACGGTGGCTGACGGTACTTGCGCTGGCCCTGGGCACGATCTGCGGAGCAATGGCGATGGCCCCCGTCGCACCGGATGCCGATCCCGTACTGGAAGCCAAGGTGCAGCGCATTTCGCAGGAATTGCGGTGTCTCGTGTGCCAGAACCAGACGATCGCGGATTCAAATGCCGAACTTGCGCAGGATCTGCGGCGCGAGGTGCGTGAACGGCTGGCGAAGGGCGACTCGGAGGACGAGGTACGCCGCTTCATGGTGGAACGTTACGGCGACTTCGTTCTCTATCGCCCGCCGTTCCAGGCGACGACGCTCGCGCTCTGGCTCGGTCCGTTCGCCCTTCTCGTCGTGGGGCTGTGGGTTGCACGTCGAATCATCGTCGCGCGGCGCGCGCACGTGCCGTCGTCGCCTTTGCTTACGTCCGAGGAGCAGGCGCGGCTGCAGGCCCTGATCGGCAAGCAGGAGCACGGGACACGGTGATCACATTCTGGGTGGTAGCCGTCGCCTTGCTGGTGGCGGTGGTTGCGCTGCTGGCCGTTCCGCTGATGAGGCGCTCCGATACGGTTGAGCACGATGCAGATACGGATCGCTCCAATGTCACGCTCTTCCAGGATCAGTTGAGCGAGCTGGAGCGAGATCGCGTACAGGGCTTGCTTACCGACGAGCAATTCGCCCAGGCCAGAACCGAACTCGGGCAGCGCCTGCTCGACGATGTGCGTGAAGCACCTGCGCAGGCCACGCGACCGCAGCACGGCGGAGCATGGAGATATGCCGTGCTCGCGTGCGTACCGATCGCGACGCTGCTCGGATACCTTGTCGTCGGCACCCCGCAAGCCCTGGATCCGGCTGCCCTTGAGCCGCCGCACGCTGCCGGGGCGGCGGATCAAGCCGCCAATCTCGAACAATTGGCGGATCGATTGGCGCAGCGGCTCGAGACGAATCCGGAAGATACGGAAGCGTGGGTTCTGCTCGCGCGCTCCTACCAGATGCTCGGCCGCTCCGCGGAGGCGATGAAGGCATTTGCGCGCGCGCTGCAACTCGTTCCGGATTCGGCGCAGCTGCATGCGGACTACGCGGATGTCCAGGTCCGTGCGGCGAACGGGCAATGGACCGAGGAGGCTCGCGCTGCGGTAAGGAAAGCCATCGAGCTCGATCCGGTCCATCCGAAGGCGATCTGGCTCGCGGGAACCGATGCATTCCTGCAGAAGAACTACGGCGAGGCACTTCGCCAATGGGAGAAGCTGCCCGCCCTGGTGGAGCCCAATAGCGAAGCCGCGCAGGTCGTACAGAACAATATCGCCGAAGCGAGGAAGCTCCTCGGTGCCGTTCCCGCTGCGACTGCGCCCGCTGCGATGTCCGCACCCGATGCAACAGCCGTGGGGGGCACGGCGCAAGGCAGCGAGGTGATTCGGGGAACGGTGAGTCTCGATGCGAGTTTTCGTGACGCCGTGAAGCCGACCGACACGGTGTTCGTGTTTGCGCGGGCGGCACAGGGGCCGAAGTTGCCTCTGGCCATACGCAAGATCACCGTTCAGGAGTTGCCCTATGCGTTTGCGCTCGACGACAGCGCAGCCATGGCGCCCGGCATGACGATTTCCAGGTTCGGTGAAGTGGTGGTCGGCGCCCGGGTTTCGAAGTTGGGCGAGGCCACGGCGAAAGCGGGCGACCTCGAAGGGTACAGCACGCCGGTGAAGCCCGGGACGTCGGGCATCGAAGTGCGGATCAATGTCCGGGTTCAATGAAGAGCGAGCCGGGCTGCATGTCCTCGGCTTGAGCTGCGAGCGAGGCGGCAAACCGCTTTTCAGCGATGTCGAACTGCACGCGGAAGCCGGCACCGCAGCGATTCTCGTCGGCGCGAACGGGACCGGCAAGAGCACCCTACTGCGGGCGCTTGCCGGTCTGAACGAACCCGTCGCGGGCAAGGTGTGCTGGGGTGCATCGCCGGTCACCGTACGCAGTGCGGGCTGGCGTGCCCGGCTGGCGTACGCCGGACACAAGTCCGGCCACAAGGACGATCTCACCGTCATGGAGAATCTGATCCTTGCCTGCGAACTCGAAGGCGTCGTGGTCGATCGACCGAAGCAAATGGAAGCGCTCGATCGCGTGGGGCTCGCTCGCCGACAGACGCTGCATGTGAAGCGGCTGTCGCAGGGGCAACGGCAGCGGCTGACGCTGGCGCGCCTGTGCTTGTCGCAACGTCCGCTATGGCTGCTCGACGAACCGACCGCAGCACTCGATACGGCTGCGCGCGCCCTGCTCGGCGAAATCCTGAGCGATCATCTCACGCGAAGAGGCGTTGCTGTCGTTGCCACGCATGACAGGATCGATACGCGCGGACATCCAACGAACGAACTGCGCCTCGGGTGAGCGGATGAGCGAAGCGGGCGTGATTGCGGGGTTCGTGTGGGGCCTGAAGCGCGATCTGCGTCTGAGCACGCGATCGAGCGCCGAAGTGCTGGTGGTGCTGGCGTTCTTTTTCATCGTCGTGACCCTGTTTCCGCTGAGTGTCGGCCCCGATCCGAAGATCCTGCACCGTATCGGAGCGGGTATCATCTGGGTCTGTGCGACGCTCGCATGTCTGCTGTCGCTGCACCGGATGTTCGCGCTCGACCACGTGGACGGCTCGCTCGAGCAGATGCTCTTCGGCCCGATGCCGTTCTCGAGCATCGTGGCGGGCAAGATCGGCGCGCACTGGTTGACGACAGGCTGTCCGCTCATCGTTTGCGCACCGCTGGTCGGGGTCCAGTTCGGGCTGAGCGGTGGTGAGATCGGGGTCTTGTTGATCTCTCTCGTCGTGGGCACGCCGGTGCTGAGCCTGATCGGCGCCATCATGGCGGCGTTGACGCTGGGATTGCGCGGCGGCGGGGCGCTGCTCGCGCTGCTGGTTCTGCCGCTTTACATTCCGCTGCTCGTGTTCGGCGTGGGGGCGGTGGATTCGTACGCGGCAGGCATGGCTGTCGATGGACATTTTTCCGTGCTCGTCGCGGAACTGCTCGTCGCGCTTGTCGGCGCGCCCTTGGCGACGGCGGCCGCGTTGCGCACGGCGATGGACTGAATGATCGAGATGAACCGGCTTTACCGTTACGCATCCCCGGCAATCTTCTATCCACTGGCTGGCAAGCTCGTGCCGTGGTTCTATGCGGCGGCAATCCTCCTTGCGGTCGTCGGTCTCTACATCGGTCTGATCGTCGCGCCGACCGATTTTCAACAAGGTGAGGCGTATCGCATCATCTACATCCACGTGCCTGCTGCCTGGATGTCGATGTTCATCTACCTGCTGATGGCGGGATACGCCATCCTTTATCTGAGCTTCAATACGCGACTGTCCGCTATGATGATGTGTGCATTGGCGCCCACGGGGGCGATGTTCACGTTCGTTGCATTGTGGACAGGTGCCCTGTGGGGTCGCCCGACATGGGGCACGTACTGGGTCTGGGATGCGCGCCTCACATCCGAACTGATCCTGCTCTTCCTCTACCTGGGCTTCATGGCGTTGCGTGCGGCCATCGAAGATCCGCGGCGGGCCGACAAGGCGGCCGCACTTGTTGCAATCGTCGGGGCCGTGAACGTGCCGATCATCTATTTCTCGGTGCAATGGTGGAACACTTTGCATCAGGGGGCGTCTGTTAGCCTGACGGCTTCGCCGAAGATGGCGCAGATCATGTTGACCGGCATGCTGATCATGTCGTTCTCGGCCTGGGCCTACACGATCGCGGTGGCGTTGAGCCGTGTGCGTGTCATCATTCTCGAACGCGAGGCCGGGGCCGAGTGGTTGAATCGTCGCTTGAGCGGGAAGTCGAAATGAGCGAATGGCTTGCGATGGGTGGCTACGCGTGGTTCGTTTGGGGCTCGTATGGGGTCACGCTGGCCGTCATCGTGATCGAAATCGTCGGCGTGGGCGCACGGAAACGTCGCGCGCTCGCGGCTGCACAGGCGGAAACGGAGGCTAGCTGATGGTACTGAAAGCCAGACACAGACGGTTTGCCTGGATCGCTACAGGCATTCTGTTGCTCGGTGCGGCTGCGGCGCTCGTGCTCAACGCATTCCGCAGCAATCTCGTGTTCTTCTACACCCCGACGCAGGTGTACTCGAACGAGGCGCCGAAGGATCGCAGCTTTCGCATCGGCGGTCTCGTCGAACCGGGCAGCCTGTCCCGATCCAGCGGCAGCGTCGAAGTGAAGTTCAAGGTCACCGACAACGCGAAGGCGATCCCGGTCGTCTACCAGGGCATCCTTCCCGATCTCTTCAAGGAAGGCAAGGGCGTCGTTGCGCAGGGGGCACTCGGCGCCGATGGCGTATTCAACGCCTCGCAGGTGCTAGCGAAGCACGATGAAAACTACATGCCTCCGGAG